>Ga0157364_1001485_pt1 | contig 20032 bp, 17 predicted proteins | sample AttsexASBM2_FD_111476 | JGI IMG/M metagenome (GOLD analysis project Ga0157364, IMG submission 111476) | Fungus gardens microbial communities from leaf cutter ant in Ribeirão Preto, State of São Paulo, Brazil - Atta sexdens ASBM2 | ecosystem: Host-associated > Fungi > Mycelium > Unclassified ...
CTGAAAAGGAGCTTGCAGAACAGGCATTGGCGTTACGCAGCAAGCCATATTTTTTCGTTTGTTTTTGAATAAAGATTGAATTTTACAAAAAATAGCTCAGAACTTTTTTGTACACCTAATATATTTTTACCGTGTTGAGTACTAGAGATTGACAGCTATAATATTCTCTATAAAACTAATTATAAAACCATATTGCCAAAAAATGATTGCTACAACTATTTTTTTCTCTCGGCAGTATGATGATAAGTCTCGAAACGGTATATATCAATGTCATATATGCAAAGTGTTAAGAAAAAACCATTCAGTATTTATATGGTCGATGGTATATACATATCATACTGAATAAAAAACCTTAGTGACTATAGCTCGAGAGCTCAATCGTTTCTGAGATATAAACATTTTTGTATCTGGACACTGGTAGTATCTCAGCGTTAAGCTATGCGCAGCGACACTGCCATGGCTATATTATTAACTCTTGGTAACACAAGCGTACTCGTTAGCATAATCCGTTCCGATTGCCAGTTCAGATATTTTTCCGATCCTTCTTCACTTATTGCAAAATATCTTTTGCTATGACATTTTAGACTTTCTAATTCAAAAATTCTTTTTTTTAGTCTTCAAACAATAGATTAAAAAATAATTTAGTTGAAATCAATGCACTACTCTGAAATAAAAGCAAAAGAAAATGCTGGATTACAAATACCAGATGTGAGACTTTTTTCAAGTGTGGATACTGAAGGTTAATATCATAAATGACTGACTGACTTCTTCATGCGATATTTACTTCAATATTTATCATTTTGCTTCATTGGATACATACTTTTTATTTATATATTATCGTAGTTAAAAATGTCAACGTATTATTCTAATCAAGACATGGCAAATATAATATATATTTTTTGTATAGCCCTGCGATAAATATCCTATTTAGAGATATCCTCCATTGACCTTGATCTTGACATGTTGTCCTCCAACAGACCTCCAACAGATTTTAGCTGTCGTTCGTTACTCGTTGAAAAATTATTAAAAAAGAAAGTTATGTGAAAAATGATATTTTCTTCACTATTTTTTAACAAAACTTTCTTGTTTTAAAATATATTTTACTATCCATGCGAAGCGATTCTCACCTCATCTCCTCCATGCTGAGGAGTGCACGATTTTCCACGCGAAACAATTTGGAAAGATGGGGTGAAACTCGCTTCGTATAGAAAGTTCTGTGTTCCTAAACAGGGGGAAAAATGGGGTGGATGTCACTTTACTTAGAAGTTGTGTGTCCTTGAAATAGGAGGGGAGGTGAGATGGGAGTCGCTTCTCGTGGAAGTTGTGTGCCTTTGAAACAGGGGAGGGGGGAGAGTAAGGTAGGAATCTCTTTGCATGGAAGTTGTGCGTTCCTAAGCAGGGAGAGTGAAAGTCGCGTGAAAAATTATTACGTAAGCAAGGAAGGAATATAGAATTGTTTTTAATATACAAGATATTTGGAATTTAAATATCAAAATTTCGGGAAATCGATCGGTATAGGGAATCGATAAACTATATATAAGGAAAAAAGTCTTATAGAGATATGTTCATTTTTTATTCATTTAAAAAAAAATTATAAAAAAGGCAAAACGTAGTTTTCATTTTTGTATTTTCTCATTACTTATTCACGTTGTATTTAATCACTTGTTTAATGTATGTATTATTCAAAATGTTGGCCTCTTGCAACAATGCAAGCATTGCATCCAGTACGGACAGTTCGTGTTGCAACTAAACACTAATCTGGCGATATTTGGTGCACTGCAGCTTCGATTTGATTTCTTAATTGTTCTCTTGAGTTGATTGACGACGAATAAGCTTTCTGCTTCACGACCCCCCCATACAAAGAAGTCCAGTGTCAAATCAGACGATCGGGATGACCAAAGTACTATTCCTCACATTTAATCCATCGTTGTGGAAAATGTCTCTCTAGCTAAGCTCGACTAGATCTGCCATAATGAGCTGGATCATTCATCAAGTTGAAATCACATTTCAATCCGTCGTTGCAGGTGGATGTCTTCTAAATAATTAAAGAAATCAGTCTCCAAATAATCTGGCTGCATCTAATTTAGCGAATAAAAAAAATAATCTCTAGACAAAAACAAAAAACTTTCACCTGAAAACGGAATTGTTATTACTTTCCTGTACGATTTTAGTGATAATAATACTTTAAGGGCAATGTATGAAGCAACGTTTTGTCTTTTTTTACGATTTCTCTAAAACGAAGCAAAAACGAGCATATCGCTAGAACATTTTTCTTTGTTTATTCTCTACATACTTCAGAAGTTTTGACATTTAAATTCCAGACACCCTGTACATAGCAGAAATAAGACGTTATTTTTCAAACTTTTTTTGTTAATAATTTTTTATAATAATGAGCGACGATTAAAACTTGTTGGAGGTCATTCAGGATTATGACTTTGACAATATATGTAAGGTCATTTGGAAAGGACTTCCCTAAACAGGATATTTACCGATTCAGTTAATGAAAATGCTTCTGCACGTCATCTTTACATCGAAAAATTTCCTAATCGAAGAGTTCCCTCTCATACACTGTTTTAAAATCTTCATCAACGTCTTTGTGAATCAGGCTCATTTAGAATTAACCATCGAGACTCTGGTAGCCCTAGATCTGTATCTACCCCCGATATAGATAATCGTATTTAAATATAGCAAATAAGTCATTCATAATGCTAACATATAAAAATGTTTATATCTCGGTTGAGTTTTCGACCTATGTTCACTAAAGTTTTTTTACTCAATATGGTGTGTATCATCCATCATATAAATGCTGAATTTTTTATGAACATCCTATATATACTCATTCATCTTATTCTCTAAATCTTGCTGAGTGATTTTCACTTTTTTCCTGGCTTTAAAAAATGTTTGAGTGGCAATGAAATCAAGGCTGAATTATAGTTCCGCTCCAAAAAGACACGTTTTTTATATTTCTGAAGGTATCAAAAACTAATGTCATATTGTGGCAAATGCTTAAAAATTAATGATGATATATTGAAAAAACTTGATTATATTGAAAGAATTTAAAGATTTAAGTTAATAAAATAAGATAGTTTCATAATTGTCCCACCTTTCACTTTAATTCTCTATAATTGGGACTCTTACTTTTAAAATGCCCCTCGTAAAAATAAAATAATAAATTCATATAAGGGTTAAGTTAATAAAATAAGGTAGTTCATAATTGTCCTATCTTTCATTTTAATACTCTATGATTGGAACTCCTACTTTTAAAATGCCCCTCGTAAAACTAATTTATAAAATAATAAATTCATATAAGAGTTAAATAATGTATAAAATAATAAATTCATATAAGGATTAAATGAGCCAATGCACGTTGTCGATGCCAAAAGAATATATTGTTATAATTTACAAAAATCTTCCAAACGTTTCGGTTTTCAACGGAACTATCTTCAGTAGATACATAAATTATATTATCGGAAGTGTGCATTAATTTTAAAGAATTTTCAAGAGATGGTGTAACTAATACTATCGCATCGGGTCATATTGTTGCAACTTTCAAAGTACCATCATGTGACTTTAGTTTTCAATATGTATCATTTTGCCGAAGTTAAACAACACTGTTTTTTTGAGCATTGAATATGTCAAATTTTGTGCCAACATAACGCAATTTGCGGAAAACTTTGCTTTTTTGCTTCCATGTGAAGAAATATGCTGCTGAAAGTCAAGGAATGCTGTCGAAAGCTTATGGTGATTATATTCCATTGATTTCAATATGTGATTCAACATGTATTGATTTCCACGCTATAAAAAAAGGTGATCTTGACATGGAAGAACGTCCAAGCCGAAAAAATTTGAAGATGAGGAAGTGGGAGCTTTACTTGCTCAAGATTCGAATCAAACGCAAGAAAAATTTGCAGAATCATTAAATGTTGATCGATCAACGATTTCGAGACGTTTGAAGACCATTGGAATGATTCAAAAGCAAGGAAATTGGGTGCCGTACGAGTTGAAACCGAGGAATATTGAAAGGCGCAAAATGACCTGTGAATTGTTGCTTCAAAGACAGAAAAAAAAGTTTTTTGTATCGTATCGTGACAAGTGATGAAAAATGGATATACTATGATAATCTGAAGTGCAAAAAATCATGGTGCAGGCGAACCCTCAACATCGACGGCAAAGCCGAATATTCATGGCTCATGCTCTGTATTTGATGGGATCTGCTGGGTGTAATGTATTATGAGCTGCTGCAACCCAACGAAACATCACTGAGGAACACTACCAACTACAATTGATGCATTGAGTTGAGCATTGAAGCAAAAATGACCAGAATACGCGAAAAGACACAACAAAATAATTTTCTAGCAACGCTCGACCACATGTTGCGAAATCAGTCAAGGAAACGTTAGAAACACTTAACTGGGATATCCTATCACACTCGCCGTATTCTCCAGATATTGCTCCTTCCGATTACCACGTATTTCGATTAATGACTCAGGGCCTATCTAAGAAGCGCTTCCATTCTTATAGAGATAAAAAATAAGTCAATTCGTGGAGAGAATCAAAAGATATGTTCTTTCGTGGAATTCACCTATTAGCAGAAAGATAAATAAAAAAAAAGTAGGAAAAAGGAAAAAGTAAGCGGATAATATTTTGAATGATCAATTTGTAATCATTTTTTTACAATAAAGCCATATTTTTACATTTAAAAAATCCTTTAAAATTATTGCATACTCTTAATATATTGTTATCATCTTATGTCTGTTCCTTGTCGTTAACATAAAAAACTCATCAATGCATTGATTTATTTAACCCTTATATGAATTTTTAATTGAATTATTAGTTCGCTGAGCCTCTAAAATTTTGTAATTTTAATTTTAAATATAAATTGTTAATAGTAAAACATTTATTTGGTTGTTACCTGCCATCCTCTGTACTGCGATTTTTTCCAAAAGATTGTCTGGCATTTCTATTCTTACTAAAATACTCTTCGTCAATTTCACTTTCTATATGTGAATCATCTCTGGATCCGCCGTCCGGGATATCATGCTTTCGCACTTCTCTACTCTTTCTTCGCATTTTAATATGATGCCCGCGTTCATTTGATTTGTATTCTGGATTCATCTCAAAATCACCATACATTCTTTTAATTAACGCTTTATTTTCGTCAATAAAACGTTCTATACGGTCTCTGCAAAAATCGATTTAATTAAATTACAATTCATGTTAGTTAATTACACATTGCCCTTAAGTTTTCTTTCTTTCTCTAATAAGTTTTGTTTAACTGTGGTTAGGTATAACATTATCTCTAGAAGCATATTAAAAAGTAACAAATAGAATTATAAAGATTTCACGGTTTTCTCCGTGTCCAGATCCATGTTTTGGACATTCCAAGAATGAATCTGGATACGGAGAAAACTCGCATAATCTTTATATAAAAAACATCCATGGAAGCCTTAAGAATATTAACAAATAAAATTATTCATACGCACATTGGATATGTGTTGCCAGCGGTCGGACAAAACAATTGATGATATCTCTTAATACATGGTGCGCCCCGTACCAAGTCTCCTCTCAGTTCAGCACCCAAAATTAACGAAAGTGCAGTCCATAATATCTACGAATTAATACATTTATTAATTACAATGGAATTGCAAGATATTGAATAGCACAAAGAGAAAATGGTCTGTATTTGGTATATTATCATAATCGCAATTATTCAAATTTTGCAACAAAATTTAAAACTTCTTTTGACAAAATATGAAAAAATGTTACTGAATAAATTTATTTTAAAAATAATCTAGTTCTCTTCTTCTTTTTATGTTAGATGCCTAGCATGTCTTTTATCTATCGCACATGCTTGTAGTGAGCACGTTGATTATTCAATTGTCACAAATATATGGCTATCTACAGTTTTAAAGTCGGTTCCAAACCGCGGATTTTTTTTGAAAAGTATTTCTATATTATTTTCTATATTATTTCTGGGTAAAAATACTCTTGGGAGTTTGTTGACCTTTTCCAAGAGGAGACACGAGCGTAAATATTTTGGTTACTATCAGGGATCGAATCTCTGGCACGACAAACCAGTATGCTGTCTATCATGCTACGCTTGCGTTCAATTTAAAAGAATGTATTAAATATTTATATTACTTTCAGTAAATTTTATTATTATAGCGAAATCATTACTACTTTGATAACAAGATAAGAATCGACTAATAAATCTATTTACAAATTTAACTATAATTATGCACGAACAAGCCTGCTCTTCTGACATTTTTCTGTTGCCTGTATAACAATGATGATATTTGCCATGATGGCATAAAAAGACACTTTTATTCCACATATTGTATTTATATATTCAAAAGATATGTAGATTTAATCAATGTAGATTTTAATCAATGTAGATTTAATATCATGCGATATCTATATACATATAATTCTCACTATATTAGTGTTAACTAATCTCAAATAGAATATATATGAAATATTTTTATGTATACCTTTTCTACAAAAAACACACAATCAAATTACATATTTCACATACCCAAGAAAACTGAAACATAAAGAAACTGATACATAAATCCGCCATTGACAAATATACAATTCTGATGTATCTTTTTATTTTTTTCATTAATGCCGTCAACACATGAGAAAAATTTATGTGATTTTTATTGTAGGTAATCTTTCTTCATTTATTCATGAACAAAAAATTGAAAAATAAGCCAATTAGGAACTCCTCGAAATTCATAACAATATTAATTACAAATAAGTTATTTTATCATTGACAGTGAAGTAACTTTCACGAATGCATTGAATTATTTTATTATATTTCAATTTTTGGTATTAGGATGAATGTCCAATGACATATGTTGTCAAGGTCATGACCCTAAGTGATCTTCAACAGGCTTCAGCCGTCTCACTCATCATTCATAAAAAGTTATTAACAATCAAAGTTAGTGAATATTTCACTACTTTATGTGAAAAATCGAATCTTGACAGGAAGGAAGTATAAAGTGAATTGAGTAGAAGAGTACGACTTTCCATGCAGAATCTACTTCACCTCTCCTCCTTGCACGACCTCGGCACCTTTAAACATGGAAGATATATTTATGATTTCGGCGAGGCAGGGAGGGTATATGTAGACCTTGATTCACGTGGAAAGTGCGCTTCTAGGCAAGAGAAGTGGGGACTTCTTTTCATGTGAAAAGTTGAATGTTTTTAAGCAGGGGAAGTATAAGATATTACTTAATATAGCAGAAATGTGACGTTATTTCTTAAACTTATTTTGTTAATAATTTGTTAATAATGAACGTCAATTAAAATCTGTTGAAGATTATTCAGGGTCATAACCTTGACAACATGTATCAAGATTAATGGAGCTTGGTCTTCTAATAGATACTTTTATTCATTTTCTAATATTAATGATTGCCGAATTTACAATTGTCGAAATTTAGTATATTGTTGGAGTCTAAGATACACACAATCCTTTCCATCTGGCTATGAAACTGATTTGAGAATTCCAAGGATTTCTAAGTATCTTTATCCTTTGGTTATAAAAAACATTTGCAGAGATAATGCGTGTTTACGAATATTATTGGAAGTATAATTGATTATACCTTGTGACGTGACAATTTTTGTCCGTTACTGGCGAGAAGCGTCAGCAGTATTGCGCATTCTCTCGACTCGGAGGGCGAGCGCGCGTGCGAACGCACCTGCGAACGTGCATTAACTCCGTAATTGTCGGTTTTTGTTTAATATTTCTTCTCTTTCTGTAAGATTTTTTTTTTCTTTAGTGATTAGTCTCACAATTAAGGTTCGGATCGCCACGGATCGGCAGCTATTATATTATTCTGTAATTATGCCGTCTCACTCGCCAGCAGGAGAAAGAAGAGGCGACGCTACATTGGAAAACCGCTCACACTGGAGTCCGGACATGCAGGTCGTATCGTTTTTGAATTTCATAATCTGCTGCCGCCTTAAAACTTTCTTACGTTGCGTAGCAAACCCTTGCAGAATACGACCGGAGGCGAGAATTCTCGGACATCGTATGGATGTCAGGAGTATATATCCCCAACGTGAAGCTGGAAAAGGAGCTGCCAGGACATCCCCCGGGAAATTCCGGGGTCTTAGGCAAAAAAGCAGCCCTTGGAAGGAAATTATATTACGCTTTTAAGAACAAGGATTTGCGGCACGCGCGGACAGCGTGATAAACAGGAGCCGAATCTGCATGAGCCCGCGACGAGCTCCCAGGCTTCACTCGTGCTGTGGCTGAGCCAACGATTTATAAAGAACGTGTCGCTGAATAAAGAATTTTCGAAAATTGCTACTGCGAGCGAGAAGAGCGGAAGAATCAGGACCACGAGAATAAGACGAGCATCGCCATTGCTACTATAAAGCTGCCGATCCGGATTTTCGTAATTTCAGGTGGATCACAGGTTCTTCCGATTAGTAAGTCGTCGTTGTCTTTCGTGAAAATTGATTATATCGAGTCCAGCGAAGCGAGCGAGGTTACGGAGATTGCATGTAACCGATTTCGTTAAATATAACTGTTCTTTATTTCTTTATTATCTCAGATGTGATTCTTATAGTCTATCTCTCTCGTCCTCCGACAATTTTTCCATCTTTGATGATTCTGCCGTCGCGAATTTGTATAAGAAGTATGAGAAGAATTTAGTATGAAAGTTGAGAAAATTATCGAAAGAGTGACACGCTCTCTCGTTCTTGGCGCCCAACTTAGTGAAAACCTAAGAGATTTGCCGAAAATCCGCGTAGTTGTCGAGATATACGTTGTCGAGTGAAAAGATACTTTTACGTAAGAGAAGAGCTAAGAGCACGCGACGAAGTGCCGTCATTCGTGACCATGATTACAACCTTTAATAATATCATGTTGATGACTTAAATCTGAACCGAAACGTATTTAATATTGAATATGTGACTAATGAATTAAAGCTTTGAATGAAGAATTTGTGCATCTCACAATGTGTTTTTTTACGCTGACTCCTAAATTTGTAATTAATATTATCTTTCCTCTTTTTTATACTTAATAATATGGATTTTATACTTAATAATAATGCTCCGAAAAAGTGAACACCCCGATTTTCTTGTCGCTTGACATACTACTATATTTTGATGCCCTGATTACACATATGATAAAGAAAATTGTCGACAATGTCAATTTTCAAGGTCAATTATTTAAAAACCGATTTTTTTCTAGCGTTTCACGTGCGCCTCTAAGCAAGGGTGGAAGTGGGAGGAAGTCATTTCGCATGGAAGTCATATGCCTCTAAGTAGGGAGGGGGGGGGGTAGAGTGGGAGTCGCTTCGCGTGGAAGTCATGCACTCCTAAGCAAGGGGGAATTGGGGTGCGAGTAGTTTCACGTGGAAGTCGTGTGCCCTTAAGCTGAAGGGAAGGGAGTCACTTCGTGTGTGAAAAATCATAAAGAAATTGTACATCCATCTTTCAGCACAACATGTACTGACAAACATGCTGAGTAGTGACGCAAATTGCGCAGCAAATCGTCAAAATGACCGTCAAAATGACCTCAGTAATTTTCATTATCATATTCGTAATCAACATACAGTAGTATATCAATCGACAAGAAAATCGAAGGGTTTACTCTTTCGAAACTCCATTTAAATATCCTAATGTTACAGATTTCTCTTCTTTGAATGCTGTGTGTGAACGCAAGACTTCTAAATACTATTTTTTAAAATATATTAATCGCGAGAACATTTTTTTGGTACATATTTATGTTACTTTAATTGAAACGTACTTGTACTAGAAATAGCGATCATCAAAGATCACACAATAATTGTCTGAAGTCTTACAAATTAATTATTAAAGGATGGTAAGAATAACCTTCCTAAGAACAATTTGATATCTCGACAGTACAATATTTCTTGAAGTAACGTTCTTTGTACATCTTAATAAGGAAAGGGAAATCAGTGGAGAAAGAGAAATTAATTTTTTCAGTGGGAGGAGAAAACGTTGTTTACAGCAAGGAAGAAAAATGTCTACAAACCGATCTATGTCACTTTACATATTTATACTGAAATCTTGTCTTTTTATGTGTTCCGGATTATCCGTTTGTAATAGGATTGTTCTAAATCTATGTTATTATTGAGAGTCGAGTTTGACCTGTCGTCGCGATCGTTCTGTTTACGCCCGTCTTTTAGTTAATCGCGATTTCCGTGTTGTGATAATCTGCTCTAGTAATAATAAGCTGCTTCTAATTGTGATTTTCTGCTCTCGAGTATAATTTTGTTGTCTATTATGTGCTTTTAATGCTAATTTCTATGCATCGAATAGAGTTGTTTCGTATTGCGATAGTCGGCACATTATTTTGTTAGTTTGCCTCGCGTTGTGCCCTGCATTATGCATGTAAGCTTGCTTCTCCGTTTTCGCGTCTTGTATTCTATCTTTCTCTCCGCATATCTGTGCTTGTACGCGATACTTCTGCTTTTGTGTTTCTGTTTATATCTTCAGCGTTTATCCTGTGTATCGTAACTCTAATTCTTAATTCTATATTGGGAGTACAAATAAGTTTCCGCCATTTTTTATCAAAAATTAAGCATTTATTGTAAAAGAACGGTACATAAAAATGTTTCATTCAAAATAATGACCATCGCTAACCACTACTTTTTCCCATCTTTCTGGTAGCATGTGGATACCGCGTCGGAAGAACGCTTCATCTTTTGAGGCTTTCCAATCATCGATACAATTTTTGGTATCTTCATATGATGTGAAATGCTGCTCAGACAGGCCATGCCTCATCGATCGGAATAAGTGGTAGTCGGAAGGAGCAATGTCTGAAGAATACCCCGGGTGGGGTAGAACTTCCCATTTGAGTGTTTCTAAGTAGGTTTTGACCGGCGCCGCAACATGTGGTCGAGCATTGTCATGCAGGAGAATAATTTTGTCATGCCTGGAGTAGTAGTGGGCGCGTTTTTCCTTGAGTGCTCAATTTCATCAATTGTGTTCGGCAGAGAGCCCCAGTAATGGTCTCGTTCGATTTGAGCAACTCATAATACGAAAAACTGATCCCACCAAATACACAACATGAGTTTTTTTCCATAAATATTCGGCTTGGCTGTCGATGTTGAAGCATGGCCATGGTCCCCATGATTTCCTCTTCTTATCGTAGTGAATCCATTTTTCATCACCAGTGACTATACGATGCAAAAAACTCTTTCGTTTATACCTGGCAAGCAGCATTTCACATGTGAAAAATCGGCGTTCAACGTTTCTCGGCTTCAGTTCATATGGAACCTAATTCTCTTGCTTTTGAATCATTCCCAATGATTTCAAACGATATGAAATTGTTTGTTGAGTCACTCCTAATGCAAGTGCAAATTCTTTTTGCGTTTGGCACGATCTTCACCCAATAATGTTTCCAATTCCGCGTCTTCGGCCTTCCGCTACGTTTTTTGTCTTCGACGTCAAATTCACCGTTCTTAAACTTTTGAAACCGACAATTCACGACAACTTCTCTCACTTAGGGCAACATCACCATATGCTTCTACAAGCAATCTATGAACCTCAGCTGCAGATTTCTTCAAATTAAAGAAGTAAATCAAAAGTTCCTGCAAATGAAGCTTATTCGGCTCAAAACTCACATTTTCGTACAAAAAAAAATATATGATGCTGATACAAAATCGCTAATATTTCAAAGTTATGGTATTGCCGGATGTTCAATCTTACGATATGTTGTTTTACATCAAACAATTTTAACTATAATTTATTAATGGCGTCGTCTTTTACAAACGGCGGAAACTTATTTGTACTCCCAGAAAATGAAATAGATAACAATTATTATATATTTAATGAACCGAGTTCAATTAATGTCTGGTGCCTTGTTCCCTAAGTCGGATTTGATCTACTTCCGAATGACAACTATAACTTATTTCTAATGCCGGTTCAACGGTTCTTTTATATCATAAGATCCTATTTTCCGAACGATCACCTTCAGAGGTGGCGAATGTACGGCAACAAAATATTCCCGACAGCGTACAATAATAATAATTCGTGTTCCGAGCAAACATTTTCCATGAGGGCAACATCAAATTCGAACACGATAATCCGAGCACACGATACAATTATAGCTATCGGTTCGAAACAGGCAGAAAAGATACAAAACAAGACGAAAAATGAAGCGATGTTGCAAAAGAGACGAGTGCGGATCTGTAGCTAATAAATTCGGTTAACGACAACACTCGGGCGGATGGCATGTGGCTCGTAATTCTCCGGATCTTGATGGCGGCCATTATACCGGCCGCTTGCAGCCACGTGAGTTTTCACGCGCGATCCATCCAACGCTACGAACTCGGTGATCGGCAGCTTTACAATAATGACGGTATTCGTTTCACGATATCCTCCTCTGGTCCTCCTCTGTCCTCGCGACAATACTGAATTGTGAACGTGAAAATTCACTGCTTTTCGACAGCTCACTGCTTCTCGAATTTTCTCGGCGGGGAAGTTTGCGCTCTCTCACAATCGACGACGGCTCAACTACAGAATGAATGCCGGGAGCTTTTCGTGGATTCACGCAGGTCTCTCCGCTAAAAGGGGCCACATCACATGCCAATGGACTCCTGTCAATCACGCGGTCCGGTGTATCGTAGTAATCCGTACGGGATCTCATATAGATTCTGCGAATCCTTACGTCTTAGAGCGCGTAATATAAACTCCCATGAACTCCTGTTTCGCTGGTAACCACTAAATTATTCGGGCTAGCACGGGATGTCTTGGCAGTTCCTCCATCGGCTCCATGTCGGGGTATTTATATCTCCGACTGACGTTTGCACTGTTCTGTGGAATTTTCGCCTTCCATCGCTCCATTCTGTAAATAGCGTGCAATATAACAAAGTTCAAGACAGCAGCGGATTAACAAATACATGAAATTTTACGATCTGTGCGTCTGGATTTCCTGACGAGATTCCCCAAATCCGACGTCACACCTTTGTCCTTCTTGGCGCGGTGGTCCTCCTTTCAATGGTGGATGAGACGAGATCACAAAACGACATTTCAGCCACTGCACATTCACTGGTGACTTTAAGTCTAAGTACGAGACTAACTAATAAAAAATTAAGTTCTTTACAGAAGAAATAGACAAACGCAGACAAATGAGTGAATAGCGCACGTTCGCATGTGCTCTCGCATGCGCGCCTGCTTGCGCGCTCGCCTTCCGAGCCGGGAGAATTCAAGATTCCCCGCAAACATTCCGCGAAAGTGACGAACAAAAATTATCACGTTACAATACATATGACATTAATAATAGGAATTACTGTACTCTATCTCATATTTTTTGACATACCGCTGGGTATATAGAAATAAATTGAATCGAAAAAAAATTCTATGTCATTTTGAAATTTTTGTAATAATTATTGAAATATTAATTTTTAAATGTCGCTGCACGCATTCTCCTAACTATACAAATATACGTCTATTAATCATAACTATATGCGCGGAAAGTTATTTATTATTTACGCAATGGTTACGTACAGCAAAGAAACTTCTCTGTGCATTCGGCGATGTTTAAAAATTAATATCTTGTTAATTATTCTAAAAATTGCAAAATATAGTAGGAAACTTTTCGACAGTTTAGTTCGATCTACTTGATTACAAGCGATGTCAAATGTTTAGGATACCATGTATTGTATATTATAAAACATATCCATTTTATTGTTAATAAAAATCTAATTATTTATGAAAATAAAAATTTTTGTTAAATTGACATAGTTTTATAAAAAAAGTTAACGTTATTTTGAAATTTCAATCAGAAATTTCAATCATGAACATGCATTTTCTTTCACTTCAATAGCTTAATACTTCGGCATGAAAAATTGAAAATAAAAGTTATTTCGAATATGGAGACATTGGCAACATCACATGGATTAATTTTATAAGATTACAGTTTAATAATTGTATCTTAAAGCTCCTAAATACTCAGTCAAGAACTCTGCGTTGACGATGGCAATACAGAATCAGACGGCGGCCTGATGAAACCAGTAGCCACATACAAGCACGAGCCCATGTACATATGCTCTCGGCGCGCCGAAGGCGAGCACATGTACATGAGCTCGTGCTTTTGCGCGCGCGCGTGTGTGTACGTGTGTTTTAAGCGATCTCGATTTAGTTTTATCGAAATTGTCTTTATTTACAAATGACATGCATAAATTAACGTGACATTACCTATGACGTCACAATTCTAACATAGCCGCGGCGATTATTCAAGAGCCTTAACACTTTTATGCACAGAATAATAGGATTATCAATTGGTGTATCGAAAATACATAGTTGATATTCAATATAATCAATCATCATAATATCACAATAAATTGTACAAATTAGAGCTAATATATGGTTTTTATTTATGTTCTTTATAAAAATTTTGTTTTTCTATTTATTCATACAATATTCAATAATTGATCAATGTTTTGGCTGCTCTTTACAACCATTTTCAGAATAATCCAACATAGATTTATGAATAAATAGAAAAAGAAAGTTTTTTTTTATAAAAGACACAAACAATAATCATGTATTAGCTCTAATTTGCTCAATTTATTATAATATTATTTTAATTATCTAGAGTTCTATGAAAAATTTTACTAATCTTTGAAAATTATGCAATTTGTAATATGCATCTACATATCTTTTATATGAAACAATCTCTTCTCTCTCTCTTTGGGTTTATGCGCACGCATTATTGTTCTTTTGAAGTCAAAGTCCCCACATCTGAAATACCTCATACATGCTGAGAAACGATTAGCTAACGCAGATAAAATATAACAGTTGCAGTTAAAATATGTTCTTACGATAGGGACAGTTAATGTCGTTGCTATCAAAGCTCAATTTATTATCTACTAAAATTTAGGCGTTGCAGCGCCAATTTACTGCTATAGTAAAATGACGTTCATCTAAAGCTATGAATATAATTCCAAATGACCCCCGCCCGATTAATTTGAAATTTTGCACATAAATTCTACTCAATGTAAAAAATAAAAAACACATATGGTAATCTTAATTTCGGGAAATGAAAAAAAATTACTTTATTTTACAACGCTTTTTTTCAGATAGATCTTGCTTCGCGTGAAAAATCGTGCCCTCCTTGGCAGGGAGGGAAGTGGGGAGGGAATTACTTCGCGTCGAAATCATGCGTCCCCTAAGCAGGGGGGGAGAGGTGATGTGGGAGTCTCTTTGCGTGGAAAGTCGTATTTCTTTAATCGGTTTAAATTTTAATCAAATATCGTCATATGAAAAAGAATTTTTTTATTTTCCGCAATTGAGACTACAAGTTTTTGTATTTTTACGCCAAAAATAACTTGCATATAAAATTTCAGATCAATTGCGAGCGGAAGTCACTCGAAACTACACCCAAAAATATTAATCTAATTTCTTTTTTAAACAGAATAATAATATTTCCTAGTCATTGTTCGATTTCGAAAGTCGTGACTCATGATTCCCGCGAATAGTCTATGTAATCGGCAACCCTCTTCTAGTTCTCCCTGTCCTCCATTCTTCTCATCATCTCCGTAATGAACAAGTTTGTGAGGTCTATCACCTGATCAATAAATCGATTAGGTGACTTTGCCCTCCGCCTTCTACTGTTTACCTTTCCCTATATAATCAGTTTTTCCAAACCGTCCCTTCGAATTACATGTCCGACAAATCTCAAGATTCCTTGTTAGATTCATGCCATTCATATTGGTACAAGACGGTCCATATCTTTTATTTTGAGTTCCCTCAGGATCGATCGGTTCGTACGATGTCATGATATTTGTATCATTTGCTGATAGCATGTCATTTCGAAGCCCTCGATTCGTCTCCTGCTGACCGCCTTGACGTTCACGTTTCTGATCCGTTTCTGATTTCATGATAGATTAAAAAGATTAAAAATTTCACTGATCTCAACTTTGTGAATTTAGTTAACTTAATTGTTGGCGATCTTGCTGCGCGCACGATGAGCTCGTAATGGCGTGGTCACGCGATCACCATCCAAGCGTTTCCCGCGGTATTAATGCTTCGAGGGCACTTGATCGAGAAAATAATATCTTCTCTGCTTTCCAAACTTTTATTAAATATGCCTCGAGCGCGGGCGAACGTGTTTCACAGCGGATACGGAAAGGATCTCAGCGGTAGCGCGACGATATCTTTCCACGAGACGAGACACGCAGTCGACTAGACAGATCCCATGATGATCTGATCTTTTCCAATCGATTACGCGTGACGCACGCGTCGTTTAGCGATCGACGTCTCGTGGATTGATCGATTTTTCGTCGATGCGATTAGGCGATATAACCAGACGCCATGAATTATGGTGATACCGAACACGCCGCCCGCCTTGAAAGAGTTGACTTTCAATGTGACATACAAGCATGAGTTCGTTAGCGTAAAACGCGAATTGTTCTGATGCGATTTAGTATCATATTCAGTTATTGCACTGAAAATCAACACGGATTAACATCTAAGTACGCAAGCGATATAATAAGTAAGAAACAATATAATAAATCATTCTTATTTGAAGGTAAAAAGAAACTTGCGCGAGATACGATATAATCAAAAGGTAATAGCTAAAGACACTTAAAACTATGTTTAACGCATCGACTAGGTTTAAATTGGTAATATTGATAGTTTAGACAGTGGCCTCACGTAGGCCCTTGGTCTTGACAGTTGCGGTGCGCGCGATGCCGTCGGGACCAGGATGGACCTCCTGAACTCGCCTATTGCCCACTGCAGCGGAATTAGGTTCGGCTGCCTTACGAGCACAAGTTGATTAGTCGATAGCTGAGTTCCCATGTTAGCCATTGTTTCGGGCTTGTAGGAAATGAAGATATTCATTACTCCACCTGCGCCAAAAATGATGCCGGATTTGCTCTACGCATTGCCACCGTAGTAGCCTATTTTCGTTGACGTCGCTCAAGTCAACACAAGGAAGACCATTCAAAGGCGTACCAACTAAGAAATGTCCCGGACTTAGATAGGTCGTTAGGGTCGGCGCTTAATGATAAGAGGGGACGCGAATTGAGGATCGCCTTTCACAGAGGGTCGTTTGCATTTCCTCGAAGATCAAATGAGCCTTGCCCATAATCCGAGTCATATGGTATTTGGCAGATTTTACGGCTGCCTTCCATAGACCTCCAAAATGAGGCGCATTAAGCGGAATGAAGCTCCAAGAAATTTCTAATTCGCGAAGAAAATTTTTAATCTCGGACTGGACTTGTGAATCATTGTACATGTCGTAAACTCTTGTTTGTCTATGAGCATCTATGAAGATGGTCTCGTTATCTGAATATATGCGCGGGTCTATCTCTACGAAATGCGTAATGAATCGCTTAAAAGCAGCAATAAAGGCTTCGGACGTAAGGTCACTTACTAACTCTAGATGGACCTCTTTCGATGAAGCACACAAAAAGAAACGTACACTTTGTGATTGCGCGTTTCGACGCTTTCCCTCGCGTAACAAGAGCGGCATAATACATCGCAGCGAGAGAAAGGTATAGATACGATAACTTGGCTGGTCGATAATGAGCCCATTAAGGCCTCTGATTGATTGGATTTTGCCTTAAAACAGATTACACATTTTTATATTATTCTACGTACGATGAATCGCAATGATAGCGGCCAAAAGCGCTGGCGCACGAAAGCCATCATGGCTTGCAAACCCGCGTGTAAGTTTCGTGTGTGTTCACGCTCTATAATTCGCTGGGTTAATATGTGTTTGCGTGGCAGGAGAATTGGATGGCACGCATTGAACGCGAGATTCGAATTTTTTAACTTCCCGCCAACTCGCATTAGTCCGCTTTCTAAAAACGGAGATAGCGATAAAATATCGCTAGAATATCGTTTACAATTTCGTGTTTGACTAGAGTTTATATTCGCGATAGAATGCTCGCTGTTGCACTGCTCTACAAATGCACTTTAAAGCAATAGATGTTTCAACGGGGGACACGAAAGTAGATACCATGTGCTCCCGGTGAGCCTTGGATAATTTTAAACAATATGTTATGATGTGGCATATTTTACCTAAATTAGAATATTTATTTAGCAAGTCGTCGATGATGCAGGGAAAATGGAAGCGGCTACGCGGATTTTCCTTTGTTCGGGAAGATCATTGTCTAAACGCGGAAAGACACTGGGCGGTTGTGCTTCATCCCATTTTAGAAATTCGGGGTCATTCCACCACCTCTCAACATTGATTATGTCATAGGGATTTAACCCTCGCGACAATAACTATATCGGCAGGATTGTCGGAGGACATGCGGCATGACACCAGCGTTTGATTTTTGTTAGGCGCTTTCACTCACCCTGTTTGCCACACAAACTGATCACCGCCGCGAGGGGGAGGTTATCCTGTTTAATGCAATCGTTAAATCCGTCCATAGATAAGTCGGGCATTGCGAGAGCTCTAAAGAGCTCTCTAACCTTGTTGATTAAGCCCGCTAATAGTAAGGCGGCCGATAACTCTAATCGCGGTAGCGAGACGGTCTTGAGCGGTGCGACGCGAGATTTTGAGCACAGTAACTTGGAGTGATGGTCGTTGATACCGAGCTTGGCGTGAATGTATACGCAGGTTCCGAATGCGCGTTGGCTGGCATCGCAAAATCCGTGCACTTCCACGATTGACTGATGAACATTGAATTTAACGCATCGAGGAATTCTTAGTTGGTTCAAATCACTCATCTGTGTTCTGAAAATAATTCAACGAGTGTGGATGTCCTGAGGAACGGACTCGTCCCATTGGATGGCCAATTGCCACAAATCTTGCAAGATGAGTTTTTTTGCAATCACAATGACCGATCCAGAAGGCCCAGAGGATCGAACATTTAGCGATCTCGGAAAGTATGACCCGTTTTGATTCAACGTGAATTCCTGTATCAAGTTTGAAAGAAATTGAAACGTATCCTGGTTCCATTGCATGCCCATGAATACATAAGTCCGTAGCGTTATCTCTGATGATAACTGGCGTACGGTCACGATTGTCTATTTGCAATAGTTCAGGACAGTTCGAGGCCCATTTGCTTAACTCGAATGCTCCTAATTTTAATAGTTGAATAGTTTCATCGTGAATTAGTTTTAACTCGTCGATTGTATCTGCTCCGGTGAGTATGTCATCGACATAAAAATCTCGAAGGACGAATGTTAAACCGCGAGTGAATTGATGACGTGTTGCTCGGCCAAATGCTTAAGGCATCTGGTGGTCAAGAATGACGCGGAAGCTATATCATAAGTGACGGTAGTGAGTTCGTATGTGTCAACATTAGCAGAGAGGTTGTTGCGCCAGAGAATTCTCTGCAGGCGCATCTGAGACGGATATACTAAAATTTGCCAATTTTTATGATGTCAGTTTATGATGGCATAAGTGAAAAATGGAAGCGCATTAAAATTGAGATCAAATCTTGTTGAACAGTCCCACTAGAAGCGCATCGTTTAACGATACTGCTGCGGCAAGATGCATCGAATACAACACGGATTTTCGATGTTTGCTCAACCATTTTGAAGACGCAATGATATGGAAGATAAAACGATATTGTTTCTTCAGTGGCTCTACGCGTCGCATATGCCGCAGTGATACATATTCGTCGAGAAACGCCGCGTATTGAAATTTAAGCATAAAGTCGCGCTTGAAATGTTTCTCAACCCTTGCCCTTCAATTACTTGAGAGCAGACTCACGCGAATCGCCAATGTTATTTATTGTAATATTTGCTCTTTGATTGGAAGCTTGACTGTATATCTACCTTGAGAATTTTGAGACACGTTATCTGAAAAGTGACGCTCGCAAATGTTTTCCTCCATTGTGTAATTGTGCGGTTGCGTGGAGATGTCGTCCATTTGCCAGGCATGACTGATATGTTCGTGTAATTCCGCATTGGTTACGGACGCGTGAAACGAGTGGACCTTTGACGCGGTCGATATGGTGCTGTCCAAATGACCCGCCAAAATCCAACCCAGTCGCATTTGTTGGAATGTTGGATGCTTGTCTGAAGACTTGACTTGACCGACGCATATCAGATTCCAAAACAAGTTTACTCCGATTAAAAGATC
>Ga0157364_1001486_pt1 | contig 20023 bp, 10 predicted proteins | sample AttsexASBM2_FD_111476 | JGI IMG/M metagenome (GOLD analysis project Ga0157364, IMG submission 111476) | Fungus gardens microbial communities from leaf cutter ant in Ribeirão Preto, State of São Paulo, Brazil - Atta sexdens ASBM2 | ecosystem: Host-associated > Fungi > Mycelium > Unclassified ...
AATTTTTTGCAGCATTACTCATCATGTTTGAAATTCCTACAAATTTATTTTATGATTCAGCAAAATTATTCTTTTCTCGTATAAGTGTATATCATATGGTAATTCGAATAAATGTGGAAATCTAATAACGAATAACGAGGATAAGAAATAAAGAGTACATTGAGAAAAACGTTTAATAATAGTTCTCGAATAGCTAAATATACTTATTATCAAATATACTTTATTTAGCGTATTAATACAATATTAATACAATATTTAGTATCAAGCATGATAATAATAACCGTTTGACAATAATTACTACATGTTTAGAAAAGAATTAGCACTTTAATTAGTGCTAATTCTATTTTCCTAAACAAGTAGTAATTATTAGCTAAGCTAATTTTTTTGTTGTATTAATCAAATATTTTTAATTTAAATTAATTTTATTAAAGATATTTATTAACTGTCATTCTAAGCTTGACTATTATTATCAAATTTTTTAAAATTATTTTTTATATTTATTTAGTCTAATAAACAGACGAAGCTCAGGTTCACTTTACATTATTCACGTCGAGTTTTTCTCTTACAGAAACTTTATTAAAAACAACTTAAAAATGACCATTCAAAAAACGCGTGAACAGAGCAAGTCCTTTCGTACTCTGCATCTTTTGCATGCGTGCAAAGAATGTTACAGATATTATCATTCAGATGCAGCTACTGCAATGGAACGACAGCAGAGCGATCTCTTCGCGATTTGCACACGTTCTTTCTCTTATGCTTCGTCCGGCTCGTCGACTGAATTAATTGTCCTAGCGCGATGCACCGATTGGAGTTCCTTATTTATGCGCACGTTCCTTATTTATGCGTGCGTAGGAATACCTATGTGCTGATTTCGAGCGATCCTGCAGCAGCGTATAATCAGCCAATCGACACACATCGTGGCGTACGAATGAAATTGGATGCAGAAGGGTGTGATGTATCTCACGAGCTTTACGAATGGTTCGTCGTTCCTTCCAAGGACTAGGTCGCCCAAGGTTAAATCTTACATAGATGCGGCGATTTTGTGGAGATTTTAAATATATGTATATCTTAAACATCCTTATACGAAGATATTATTGGATTCCTATTATTGAATCCACAGCTCAGAGTCTACAATTTAGAATTTAATATCTTGAAAAGAAATACATTTGCAATGCTATAATACTCTCTTCAAAAATTTGCTACGATTATAAAAATATTTATTTAGATTGTTCAATATCTAATTTGCTGATGTTTATTTTAAAATCTTAAATAAAATTTAAAATAAATAAATAGATAAATTTTTTTATCTAAAATGACATTCTTTTCGTTTTCTTTTGTGTCGCGTTTTACCTCAATGGCTTTACCGATTCGCTTACACGAAATTACCACGACCATCGAGAACGTGTAAGCATAAGAGACTGTATGTGTCTACGGGGTGTCCTCGTGTGGAATGTATCCTGCTCTTGTGGCACCTGGTACCGTCGTAAACGAAACAGGTTTTATAGATCCTTTTAAGCTTTTTACCGGTTACATCTATATTTTCCACATTATGCCCGATGCAATCTGATAAATGACTTTAGGCACATTCAGAAATCCGAGATGCCGTTACGTCACCATTGCTTCTGCATCTACTTAGATCGATTCTCTGTAGGATTTATCTTATTCTGTGTGTAGAATATTTTACTTTGAGTATACGAGATATATACATTATCACAATTTACAAACTACCAATAATATATTAATGATACAAACGGTATAATATGTACATTGAACTAATATTTTTGAGATTCTCTCAGGAAAAGTATACAGAGAGAGTGAATGCACATTTGTTTAATGCACATTTTCCAATTATTATATCACAATGGTGATTATAATCGAAACTCTCGTGAGACACCCTGTACATTGTTCTCCCGCCCTGCCGCCCCCGCTATTTCAGCTCGAAGCAATGTCGGGGGTGGTTGCACCGGCAACGTCGGTTTGCTGGCGTTGTGCATTACGTTTATTAAACCAACCTTATGTTGTACACAAACACACAACACACACATACAAAATATATATATGCATATGCATGGAAGAAATTGCATAGAACCTTTGATTACCTATACCAATACCACACATCGTAAACGACAGCTTTTACATACGTGGACAAAGTGAAGACCTGTTGCAACACACACTTGCATCCATCTTTTTAATACGCCTTCACATATTATATCACGTGTCTCTGTGCTTATAAATTATAATCATCGATATAAATGACTGATGTTATCAGCTGGTCGTTTGCTTCTGCGAGCATATTAAAAAAGTAAAAAAAATAAAGAAAAGTCCACATTTGCTCATAATCTGCCGCGCTGCACTTTGCATGTGCGTAACATTTTCAACCTGTTATCCTACGCGCTCGAGCATTATTGATTATAATGTTGCATGCAATATATTTGCAATTTACTATTACCGTAATTATATTATTTACATTTTTTCGAAATGTATAATCGGTCATTTTAATTCAATTACAATTTTACACGTCATCTTTCAAGGTAATTTGAGACTTTGATTAAGCATAATCGATACAGTCATTTTTCTCTTTTAGCTTACATAAAATAAAATTGAAGTAATAATTTAGCTTCTCCTGAATATTTCATTCATAATGTAATAAAATTTATAATTTATACTTCTGCTACTTTTATTTTAAATAATATCTGTCTCTTTTTTTCTACTGAAATATAGAACAATCGTATTTTTTGAATGATTCAACAAGTAAGTTAAAGATCCTGTAAAAAAATATAAATAAAATAGAGATCCTGATTAATAATGTCTAATTAGCAGAGTTGTATATGGTATCGCATCATCTATCATACAGTAATCCTCGGAAGAGAACGGTAAAGGAAAATGAAAACATCATCTAAATAGTGAAAGAGTCGATCATGAATGCAGGCACGTGCGACTGAGCGACAACGTCGTCATCCGAGGATTATTGCAGCATCAATGGCGAAGACCACGCTGATGGATATTTATTTCGAAATCACATTCCTTTGGAATGACGCGCGAAGAGGCTTCTTCTCGTTGTGCTATCTAATGGCTCTTCGAAAGTTATTTACCTGCACTTAAGCGCACGGTTGCCTCTCATGTGTCATTTGATGTGCTTTGTATTGCATTGCAGATGGTTGATCCAAATTAAAAACCACTCAGGTGTTTTATCTATCAAACGTATTGAAAATTGTTCGAATAATTCCTAGCATTTACGTGTTCATCATTTTTATGAAGATGCTGAAATGAAAGCAATACTACTGAGCAAGAAATAGTTAGAAAGAAGTATTAAGAAACATTATTTCATGCTACTCACTGCATCATAAGATTTTGTTATTCAAATTATGATGTTTTTTTTACATAAAAATGACTATTATTAATCTATTGTTATTATTTTCGATTTGCTGTAAAAAAACGAAACTTCGTAAAAAAAATAATCACTTACATTTCTGTCAAATAAAGCGAAAGCGTGCCAAAATTCCACGCATGTAGCGGAACTAATAACATGAGCCACATAATGATTCTCGCCGCGGTTAATATAGCAGAATAATTTGTCACGCGCTATTGATTGTTAATTATGCACGGGGACTGACGCGATATACGAATGGCAGTCGCACGATAAAGTCGCCGCGATAGCGGAAAGATCAACGAGAGGATCACGACGTATAAATAAAAAATAAATGGATCGCCTTATTGAATAATCCCATTTCATGCTTGGCTGAACATCGGAAATATATAACTGACTATGTCAGTTGTCAGTATTTTATCAGTGACTCCTGTTTTCTCCAAAGTATCATATCTCGCAGATGACTAACATTAGTGGAAAATGATTGTGCGTGTAGTTTAACTTATCTGCGGACGTAATGAAGACCAAATTTACTCTAAAAGACTCGTCGATGCATACTAAAGTATATATACGCGCTATCTAGAACTGTCCAACTCTCTTCAACAAGAAATTTATCAAACGGTAGTAAAATAAGGATTATGCGGAAAGAGACGCCAACATATAGCGGAATATGAAAGCCTTCGATTTTTTCGTGACTCGCCACACCTCATGTACCGCCGGTCTTATCGGTAAACATAAAGAAAATAAACAGGTTTCCGAACGAGAGCTCGCGAGAGCGATCTGCCGCGGCGTTTAACGCGGTAAACGCACCTCTAATTTACTACGCGTCCCTGTATTCTCGTTTATCCTTCGTACATTTTATACATGTTATATATCACCGCGATTTATTTTCCGGGACGTAGAGAGAAGCGATCTTCGGCTATCGCCTTTTCTTCGAGAAGGCGCGGTAATACACGATGGATTTAGACGATCAGGAGAAAATTGTCACACCCACGATATAATATTGTGAGAGGATACAAATTATCCGTATTCTACATCCACTCGAATTAGACCTCCTGACCTACATACTCCTTTACTGGGCGCGTTTTCTCGCATTGAAGGAAGACATGAGACGAGAACGATAAGAGAGAAGGCTTCTCTCGCGAAGCGAGATGTGACTTGAGAGATCGTGAGTGCTCGGTCACGATATATCGGTAGCGTAAACGTGGTAGCTCCTTTATCTCTTTCGCCCGTCCGTCCTGTTAGTCTTTTTCTACTCATCGACACTTTCACGCCAATGATTCGTTCGATGGAAGTCTCAGCTTTGAAAGCATATGCAATCGCTCGATTAATACGTGCCGCGTAGATTAAATTTCCCATTAATCGGAAAATGGCATTTGTAGGGCCAACTGGCTTGGTCGATCGTACCTCCCGCGTGTACGTATCTAAATTATAATTGGGTTACAAGTTTCCACACCTGCGTTCCTGCGCGAGATGATGCACTCGTAACAGCTACAGCACAACGTCCGTTATACTTGACATTACGCACGCACCGATTGCGGTTAATCTTGGATGACGTGTCTTCTTAATGCCTCTTCTTATTTAAGAAAAAGTGCCAAGGTCATCGTGAGACTTTCAAATACGCTCGAATCGATCTCTTGATACGTGCGAGAGAGAGAGAGAGAGAGAGAGAGGGGGGGGAAGGAGGGGAGGAGGAGAGAGAGAGAGAGAGAGAGAGAGAGAGAGAATGAATTGTAACTGTTCTGGGATCATCAAGCGTCAGTAGGAGGAAGCTTTTGCATCGTCACTGTACCTCGCTATTGACCGATACATATTTTCATGGCTGTTTCTCATGGCGAATAACGCGAACGTAAAAATTTTAGCAGAGTTGGTGATGATCATCGATTTAAGTACCACATCGTGTGTACACCAGGAGTGATTCTCGATGACAGCCGTTCTCATCCGATGGATATCTGGATGGATACTGCGGATGCACATGCTGCTTTAATCGAACGGTTAATGAACCGCCGCTCGCTCGCCCATTGTCAGGTATGCACCACGAAGTGATCGATACGCGCTCTCCACGACTCCGCATAATTACGCTCGGTGATTCAATGGAGCAGAGCTAGAGCTGGCTGCGTTCATATACAGACGATTCACTCTCGGACAAAAGCACCGCGCGACCCTTTTTAACCCAGGTCTTCTCTTAAGAAAGCACACGCGATGCATTTGGTTTTACTTCCTCGCGTCTACGTCGTTTTGTAACAAAAAGTAAACGGAGTCCGCTATTATAATGCTCGCGGAAATAATGACGTGCGGAGTGACGACATAATCATTGCAACGTTGAAGCGAGCAGATAACAAAATATTATAATCACACTGTTGAGAATTCCAATTTTGATGACATTGAAGATATTACCAAACCGATTCTGTATTCTCTTTCATATTTACTGGGAAAAAGATATCTATTTAAAAATTTATTTGTAAAATATAATATTTGTTTCATTGAAATAAATCCTTATTTAAATATTAATAAAAGTTTATTCTTAGCAAATAAATTATTTATTTTTTTTTACAATTCATGAGATATACATATTTCACAAAAATGTATATTTCATCATCAGAATCAAATTTTTTAATAACCAAAAATATCGAAGAAAACGTCACATGTAACATTTCAAATATTTCGACTTTTTTTTTCAGTGTAAGTTTGATTAAATTTATACTGATCCAAATTAAATTTATTTCACTTTACACACAATGTAAATGAATCTTTATAATAATTAAATTTTGCACTTATTTCCCTAACTAATGTTTAATTAATTAATTAGCAAAATTCAATCATTATGAACTATAACATATATATGTTTTACCTTATATAAATAATGTATGTTTACATTATATATATATATATATATAAAAATTATAAATACTCTGTAATAAAAATTTATAATTTGATATGTTTATCGTTGATTACAGCAAGAGTACAGCATATACGACTAGGTAACACACTGTTACGTTCACAATGCATTATTACTTTCGCCATTATATTATTAGTATATAGTTATTCCGAGAGAGATAACCATAGTTGGAATTTTGAGATACCGGGTTCGATAATAACAGCGCGCTCTTACTTAATAGCACAGTACGATGCCATTTAACAAATGATCGTTTCTTTCTACGGCGATGCTACTTTGCGCGAAAAGGGGACCACTAAGCCCGTGGATGTGGCCATTCAGCCCTGCTAAGACTTCGATTGCTATTTAGTTGATATTATCATCAAATAGGTAATTTCACCTGGCGAACCTTATATAGCCGAAGCTGGGCATCGCTCCAATCGGCTTCTATATACATATGCAATCACGATGATGATTTTTCGCGGCGATATCGAATATCGCTTCGTCTGTGCCGGGTAGCCGTACGCTCTGCCCCGATGAAAATAATACCGGATGTTTTCTTTCAATTTGTTCGCGTCCGATAGGCAACCGACTGCGATGAAGTCGGGTAATTGCATCTCTGTAGTTTGTGTAGTGTACACTTTGGAGCGAACGAAGCGAGACCCGGTAAGACAGCACCGAGAAATTCGTAGGCCCTATTATTCTCGTTCGCGAGCACTACGCATTAAGTATCATGCGCACAATCGCGAGCACGACCTTGCTCATGACCATGACCCTTTCCTTGTGCATGCGGGATCCATCCGTGTGCGGATCGAGTGGTTCGCCATACTTGCTGGCCCTGAGATCGACTTGCAATGTGCTTGCAGTCTTGAGGGCTGTCGGCCGTTACTCATCCGTTTTCACCGTCGAATGCGTCCGTTCTCCTTTTGGTCGCCGCTTCTTGCTGCTCGCGTGCTTCGAGATTGGCAAACAACGAGGACACTGCATTCTTAAAGACACACCTTTATCAATAATTCAAGAAACAAATGAAAAGAGGCAAAGGAATTTTAATTTTACATTATGTAAATACATCTGAGATGTTTTATCTAAAGATTGAAGTAATATACGAGAAAATCTACTAAAGCAAATTTTTTCTAATATACACATGTCAATATAGTTTAATTTTCGACTGATAATTAGAAATAATGCATTAAATTCAAGAAAAAAATAATTTCATATGTTTATTGTAGTCGAATATAATATGAAACTACTTAGAAGCAATATAAAGAAATATCTTTGATTTCTTCTTAATTTATATTATAGTATTTATATTATAGTATTTAAATTCTCAAGAAAATATGTTTATATATGCGAACTCATTCGCTATGTTCCATTTTATTCTATGCGGAAATGCAGTTTCGGTCTTATGAATGATTAGTCGGACTAGATGATTATCATTTCTAAGATTGCTCCCGTGTACAGACAGTTTCAATCATTTTCAATGAGCAATGGTGCACATGCTGAGATAATGACAACAAACATAGAGGAAAATAGAAACTGATTGTTATAAACCTGATGCAGATGACGTCAGCTTAAAATTAATTATTAAAACTGGATAATTCGACCTATTTCATTTTTTAAAAATTTCAGAAAAATAATTAGATATGGTTTGCTCTATATTGTCATTTGGTAATGACTGTAAACAGTATAAGCTCTTATTAATTGCGAATGACAGTAAGATATTTTTGTGTGCATTTTATGTTGTATTAAAGTGACATAACGCAGCGGAATCGTTTTAGCACTAGTATAACTATTTGCCACTGCATTGTTGCCATTACGTTATTACTAGTAATTACGCAGGTGCATCCCACTGGATCACGTCGAAAAGGAAAACGCGGGCGAGCGCGAGAGCGAAGAGATACGAGCCGACGTAGCTCATCCGCCCAACGAATTATCGTTTCCGGCCCCTCGGTTGATATTATCATGATGCAAATTGTATATAAACCAGCCGTAAGTCTTCCACGTCATAATACAAAAGCGCAAAAATCAGATAAAACGTACAATGATCGATGTTACGCACTCTCGTTCCTCCCAGAACGATCGGTTACAATTAATAACAATAATAAATAAGCTCGATCCTTGCAAAATCAATGAATAATCGAGGCAATTAATAAAGTATTATTTTCTACGGTTGCCTAAGGAGTGCAAATTACATTTTTTTATAATTATGGCCAACACATATAAACGAAGAAGCTTATATTCGATCACAATCTTGATGCCTAATAATATTTTCTGTGTGAATCTTATAATTTTTAATTTAAGTAAACTGCTTCTTTGTCGGTCTTGAAATACAGTCCTAAACTGAAGCTAGAGTATATAATATCACAAATTAAATTGATAAGCAATTTAATAATACTGATAATGATAAGCTAATAAGCATATTTAAAATAAAAATGTAAAGAATTTATTGTGAAAAAAATCACCCCAACTAACTTATAAGTCTAAAATTTGTCTTGACATTTCTTTAGAATAATCTCGAAAGAGTTGTAGCGCTTCAAATCGAGAAAGTCCAGGATGTATCAGAGCGTAGTTGAGACCTGAGCTCGTTATCTGCGTTGTTGTTGTTGTTAAGCCGAAGTGATCGGGTAAAGAGTATAGGAACTCGCGGTGGTATCTAGCGACTCTACGGCGACGGGTAGAGGACCGGAGAACAAGAAAGCCAACCCGAAGCGACTCGAACCCGAGATCGGTTAGGAGAGCCGGAGAGAAGAGAGAATACCGAACAGTTTCTCTCGGCGCGCCGCACGGACCCTACGTGCTTTTATTACGTGGCCGTGACTCGATGTCTCGAACTCACAGCCATTACGTTTCTTTCCCCTCCTCCCCTTGCTTTTTTTCATAATACTTCTCGGCTTAACGACGTCTCTCCAAATACGTAAGATGCAATTACTAACGAAATGTACATTTTGGTGCCCGAGTGCGCCCGAGACACAGCGATGCTGATTGTCAGTGCATTTGTTATGTCGTTGTTATTAACACGCTTATACGCGACGTGAGTGTACTCGTGGCAAATTGACACGGCGTGAATTAAGACTTGCAAGAAGACAAGTCGTGCTATTAATTTTTTATCCTCTAATCATTCGACTCGATCCTTTACGGATATTCTTAATCGCATGGTGTGTACCTCTATCGCCGCCATTATATCGACAGGGTACTCGTAACCTCATTGTTATCACGAGAAGTGGGATCGAAACGGAGAAGGAAGAAGAAAAGAAAGAAAGAAAGAAAGAAGAAGAAGAAGAAGAAGAAGAAAAGGAGGAGGAAGAAAGCGAGCTTGGCTCGGAGGACGCCCGTGAACGAAGGCTCGGGAGGAAGAAGAAGAGGGTAGCGTCTCTTCACAGGTGTCGCTTCAGAGCGCTACCACTGGAGGCCCATTTGCTCCTGGTACCGCGTACGTGAACGGTAAACCGGCGCTTCGACGCCGGTACTCGACTTCGGCCCGCCAGTTGCGTCACACTTTAAACATCCTTGAGCGGGATCTCAGTTTGATTATACGGTGGTAATCGACAGGTATATTGCAGTGTTGCGTATGAATTTCACATGAGAGACGACTACAAAGGCTATGAACAATCAACGCGGAGTTTCCGCTCTTGAGCGGCAAGTGATGGACCGGTTGCCCGACTGACTGGAGACACCGGTTTCAGGAAAGTGCGTGAGCGTCCTCTTCGACACCCCTGTTTATTGAAAACACCGTGAAGCATGCTGTGACACAAATTTGTGAACGCTGAGAGGACTTTATGTATCACCGTGACAAGCTGTTTGCAAATGGTCGCATTATTTATTTTAGAATCGTAACAAAATAGTGACAAACAACTATGACGCATCTAACATAAACATCGAGTGCATAAAAAAATTAAATGGGAATAATTACGTAAAGATATAATTTGCAAAAATGTTATAGTATTGCAAACAAAATTTAGCCTGATTATTTTTTTGAAAAATCGATAAAGACTTCTGTAACATAAAAATAGTTGAAACGTAAGATGCATAGTGATTCCAAATTATCAGAAACTTTTCATTTATGTTTATCGAAATTAAGTGAGGACGCGTTGGAGACAAGATAGCCTCGGTCCATCGCTGTTTGGTTGAAATCAATCGGTGGGACCAGCAAGGACCAGTTCAACACACGTTCGCGAGGAGCTACGAACGTGCATGCGCACGTACAACGATGGCCGTTATGTAATCGACCGTAGGGTTGATCGCGCTCGTAAACAATGTAAAGACCGGTTGTTTAACGGATACTCATTTTCCATATTTACGATAATGCCTTGAGCGTATGGGTAGAATTTTCCCGTCGAACATGATATTCCCGACGGTGTATCATCTCTGAGAAAGCTGGAGGGCCCGTGGTCTCGGTCGAGGCATAGCACTGTGTGCCCTTCGACGTAGAGGACCATTAAATGAGTATAATTGTCATAAAGGAAACGTTCCGATACGGCGATTTTTTGAGAGGGTATGATAAATTGATTAGCGATCATAGCTAAAAATAGCGGTAAGAGAAAACATTATCGAGTGGTAGCGATCGGTGTTTTACTTTTCTTGGCGCGGCGTGGCGTTTAATCAGAAGAGACGATCGGCGACGTCGCTTGACCGATCCGTTAGAGGTTAAAGGCTGTTACACACTGTGTGGCTACGGCGATCGACAAAGTACGTTGTGGTGTTAACGCGAATGCTTCTTCGCGCTCGGTGGTACACGCAATACCGCATGTGGCGCAACGAATTCCGAGAGACCGTGAGGATCGCAAACCGTGGCAGAACAATCTCGGCGTAGGCTTCCGACGCGGTCGGATCCAGGGTGCGACAGATATGGATGACGGTGTGCAGAACGGCCTGCAGTCGGACCAGTGGTTGTCAACCGTCGAAAAGGGAGAAAAACGCGCGAGCTCCCTCGGCAGCGGTGCGTTGCGCTTCATTCGTACGCGCAGCAGCATTCGGCGAGAACTCAAGCGACAGTGTCATCGGTAAGGAATTAGAATTATTCAAATAAGACTAATTCATAGTACAAATCTATGAAAACTGGTTTTTGAAAGATAGCGAAAGTAGATTATTAATAGCATTGAACAGGTTGTGGAAACATAATTATCGATAATGTAGGATATAAAAGTTAATTTATCATATTAATAAATTAATATATTATATAACAAATAGAACGAGGATAACTATATTCGATATTCGACAGGAACAATATATCTGTTTAATGTATTACAACAAGATTAATGTATATTTCATCCATTTTAAATACTTAATGGATTTTAAATATTTCTGATTTCTAAATTGCTAAACAGTTAGAAGAGTCATCAGACTTGTTTTTACTGTTCTATTCGCTCCGGTACGTGCCTAACAGAAAACATTTCATATCATCGTTTTTCTACGCGCATTGTGCAAATGGCAATAACTGTCACGATATTGCTGGTTTCGTGACGTGAATAAACGCGTTCTCCGTATTTCGTATCGCGTTTACTCTTCATGGTCGAGCTCTCGAAGCGTATGTGAGCGCCTGTGCGAACGAGCTGACCGGGACTGGCTTCGTGTTTCGGTCCTTTTGGGACCAACGTTGGCTGCCGGCTAAAAGGACCGCGGAGAACCGAGCGCACGGCTCCAAGTTCGCCGTAACAGGAATGCTGAATGACTTGCGAGTCGTCACGCTGCCAGCAAGTTCGCTGGCGCGCGAAGGTCCGCGTATATAATCTCCGGCGACTTTATCCGACTTTATACGTCGCATACGAATGCGCTAATATCGCCGATATTTCACTCGTCTACGCCGGGTATCGTTATAATTAATCGACATGCGGGAAACCTCTAACCAGGAGCGTCCTCTGAACGTAATTGGCGGCGTGGCATTCGCGACAGAATGATTGACGATCGATGGTATCGTAAAGTATAATAACAGATAACGCGCTTCGAACGTTTTACATTACTGGAAATGATAACGCTGTCAAAGCATATCAATTCATTCCCCATATATATATATATATATATATATATATATATATATATATATATATATATTTATAAAAGATGTGTATTATATTCAACAATTTATTCGAGCTTCCCTAACGATGTAGGCAATTAGGTTATTTACAAATCCAAGTTGTATTTCCGGGTGTGATAAGACTAATCGACCGATTATTATCCGGCAAGTCGCGCCGAAATGACCGCGCTTGAAAAGCGCTGGTGGATGCCTTCGGTTAGAAGATGTTTCACTCGCGAAGATAATCCCGGGGACCTATTATACCCGGCGTCATCGCGTAATCTGCTAGCGGAAGGTCGGTGGATTCTCCGGATTATACAGACGGAATACCGTTTGATCGGCAAGTGGAGAATGAGTCGAGATGAACCAGGAAGTGGAGGCAATCTGCAGAATTCGCGGTCCTTGCGGTGCGTGAGAAGACTCCGCGCGATTAGTAATAGGCGCTCCGACGGAATCTGAGACACTGGTGGTCTTACGGGCGGACAGGTTTATTCCATTCTGCAACAACGCGATGGTAACTTCGCTTACACTCGACAAAGTAATTATCATTTTTCAATTTGAGGAACAATTTCGCGGTAATATCGAGACAAGTAATGATTACAAACATGCCAAGTGACTCTTCTAATTAAAAATATATGAGTTTGCAAAAATTATGATTAATAATGATATCGTTTTTTCATTTCGAATTTAACTCTCACAATTTGCAGCACGATTGCTGAGTAAGACCTATTTAATTTACGTTAATTAAAAAGTATTAATTAATTTCAAGGAATTAAAATAACATCACTTGTTTAAAAAAAGAATGAATATTAAACAATCCTTATTAAACATCTTTATTTTAATGAGAATAATCTAAGCAAATGCAATATAAAGAAAATTGAATTATTTGACGCTTTTGACGAAGAGATTTATAATTGAATGAATTCAATAGACTCGGAGGGTTACAAGCTTGGACATGTTCAATACAAGTAATTTGCGATAATATAGCCAATTGCAAATTTAAATTTTTATGTATACCGTTGTATTTATAGATAAATGATTCTCTTCTTCCGACACTTGCTATCAAAAGCTTATAATATATTATAATTGTTGGCAAAATTTATATCGATTTAACGAGGTTATTCAGTGCCAACATGAAGTAAAACTCGATATCGTAAGCATTTAATAGAATCAGATGGATTTTTAACGTGATCGTGAATTCACGTCACGAGACATAGTCAAGTTATCCGCTCAATGTCGTCGCAGAGTCAGATGAAATTCTCGTATTCTGGACGTAATAAAGTGCGCCTCGGTAAGTTACAGGCGACATAAATTCTAGATTAGCTACAGGGGGTAACGGATCGTGGTATAGTATCGAGAGAAGCTTCTACTATTCTATTCACCGCTGCACTCGACTCCCATCACATCCGTTTCACCTATGGGGTATTCGTTGCGGCGAGGTGGATGACTCCAATCGTGGAAAGAGGAGCAACGTCGCGTTTAAGGAAGGCCGGTCTGCGATCGGAAAGAATTATCGCAATATATTCTGTCTTTTAATGCCGGGAACGGCGAATCGAGTCGAAACGCCCGGCTCGTTCAAGAGGCCCCCGTCGCGCATAATAAGGCGCGCGGAGGCCCACGAAGAGCCCGCTTTGGCCTCGGAGGTCCCGACACGCACACGCATACACACGCACACGTATAGGCGGGAACATGTCGAGAATCCACATGGACCAAACACTTCCGTGTTGTACGACTAATGAATCACCTTCGCTGGCTCCGAGCCCTTCCACCCTCCCCGGTACTCCGCCTCTCATCTCTACACTTACGAACCTTTCGATGCAGGTTTCTTCTTGCAATCAGGCTCCTCGCGCTTGAACGTTTATCGGCTGTATTGGAATTCGCGATAAGGTCTGACCTTATCGACACCTTCCGACCAGCTTTCGACAACACCAGACCCAATCGGCGAACTCACCTCCGTGCACGATTATTAAGATTATTTGTTCTTTCGATAAAGTCTGCTGTCGTTATTTGCAAAGCTTCATGCCTACACGAGATGCAGATCCTACGTGCAGATACATGTAAGATAGCAGCGGGCAAGCGAGAAAATTTTTCACAAACAAATTCCTCTAGCGATGTGCTCGATTTAAATGGGCAACAAATATTCGCGCTTCTCAGACGATGCGTATCGGTAAATTTCATTACCGATGTGACTTTCTTCTCTCATCCGTAATATTTATTACGCAGTGGGTCACGCACTCGTTATGATATCCTGTACTTCCATATACGATGAATATATTTGCGCCGTAAAAGACGATCATATTATCGTAATTTTATCAACGCCGACATTCACACGACTAATTTTGCAACCGTATGTATAATACGGATGCGTGCCTAATTAGTGCTCGCAATGTCATTAATTAAGAATGAGATGTGTAAACCGTTACATTTGTGCTTGGAACAATAATCTTGATAATATAACGCATGCGTTTGTAATACAATGTTTTAATTAGAGAATAATGTATTTATCTGCATATTTATTAAAAGGAGGTTAAATCAGCATTTTTTCCATGTAGATCATGATTACGGTGAGGCTTTATAGTTGTGAATATTTTTAAAGTATGAAGCACGATATGTATGTCACATTGTTTGAAAGTAAAGCATGCATACATTGTACACGTAATAATAACGCAAATACACTGAGTATAATGCAGAAGTATTATCATAAACTTTACGTTAACGGTTATGTATTTACTTAAAATACACATGTAGAGCTTAGATAAGTTAATAGTATTGTGCTTAGAAAGTGAAATTTGCATAATGTGACAATTGAATAGCTGAATACTAGAATAATAAAGGACGGAATAATAATGACGAAACTAAATGGGCTAGATCTATAATGCGTAACGACAATGCAGGTTGTTCGGGGCAAGTTCGATTCTTGTATCTAAATCTCAAATTCCGTTGCACGGTTCACCGGAGTCGACCTTACTGCCACGATCTCGAACCATTACTCATAAACATTACGTTCAGGTTCAGGTACCGATATTATCCGATGAAGGTTGATAAGACGTTTAGACGGTTTCTCGCGAGCTATTCGTATTACCTTGTATACGTCTCCATATGTATACACCAACACACATTGTGTCAATGATGCAGGCAGTCGATAAGCAAGGATGTGCTTATGAAACTTGGCACCTCGTTATCCATCTTCGAGATCTGGAAAGGCACGAAAAATTCATAAACGGTGTGATATTGTCTATCGCGAGCTCTTATGTAATCAAGTTATAAATCCTTGCGAGAAGTCTACACAAGTCTACACGACTAACCATTTTCATGACTTGACTATATATCAAGTGATAGACCACAATAACAATTCCACGTAAGAAAAATCGCTGCACTAGGATTGTACAATAATATATTACATCGTGTAAGCCAGCAATTGTATTCACTAACTTATTATTTAATTTTACGAAAAATACTGTCGGTACTGCTTTAATAATTTTACATGTTATACTAAAATATTGCAGTTGAGCTTTGTTTAGATAGATAGATTGTTTAGAAAGATTTAAGATTGTATTCGTAGAGGTATTATCGCAATTATCTTTGGTAACGTAATCTTTAGTAGTTTTGTGACTGTTTTTTCCAGAGTTTTATTGCTTATCTCATAATGTCTAAAAAAAAACATTTTGTCATTTATACTACTTTATAAAAAAAATAAAAAATATTTTTTGTTATAATTAATATTCTACAAAATATATTAATAAAACATATATCATTAATTAAAGTACAATAATTAATAATAAATATTGTATAAATGATACTAAAAGTATTAAATTATTTCTTTTCAAGTCAGATTAAAAAATTGAAGTTGATATCTTATTAGATATATGATATATATATTTAGTTCTATAAAATTTTATTATAAAAAAAAATAATTTTGTAATAGTCACAGTTTACTACTTTAACACATATAATTAATAATATAATATTTTCAATTATTCATACATTGATTGTCAATATTCACGCTCTGCTTCATGTGATTTTGAAATAAATTACTCTATCGTTGTCTAGTTCTCTAACTTAAAGAAAAGAAAGAGGATTTCTTAAAAAATATCCATGATTCGTCCATGATTGTTGCTGGCGTACTCATCGAGAGTCTGTAACATGACATAACATCTCTTTTGTGTTCTCACGAAATTTTATATCGAGAGGTATTTCTCCCATTAAAAATCCTCTCTAGCAATGAAATATCCTATATCAGTGCGTGAGGTATGTACAATGGAGCTGCTGATGATACCAAGGAATACGGTAAGAATCAGTACCGACAGCATTTCGTCGCTATGTCTTTCCAGTCAGCGAGAATACCGAGGAAACGCTTCGTAAGCTTCGTGCAACACGAATAGACATCGTGCAACAATATTCGTGACTTGCATGCTATATTGTACAATTAGAATTATCATCTTCGTCCGCTATTGGCCGTTTGTAAACGGCTTTTACCCCGAGGCTTGCTTCAAGCGCGTTTTATAACAATGTCTAGTAATGACCGATAACGTAATTAACTTCCTGCCAGTTCTAGAAATTAATTGGTTCACGTATGCTAAAGTGCCCCGCTGGTAAATGCAGCATTGCGTTCGCCGCCGCGAGTGCACCGATGACGCGCGTTTAAATAATGTGCGCAGGTATTTTTATACGTGTGCTCTGTCGTAGTGTACCGTTATCAGTACTGATCGGATCGGTGAGAGACGTCAAGGAAGAAAACATCATGATAAATAGCATCGCGAAAGGATCCCCACCCTGGTTTGTTCTCGACTACGGTTTCGGTGGTCTTTAAAGGAAAGTGACGAGACCGAATGACGGGTAAACGAGCTTTCAGTATTGAAATCTCGATTAAAACCAGCATTGTCGACGTGACCGCATTCGGAATCTTTGAATGTCACTCGAGCGTTACAAGACATCGATTTAAAGCGGCCGGCCGCTTCGGTTCTTCGGATCTCACGCATTTATTACGCAAAATAGCATTTAATGATCGCAATCGGGTTGGGAATAAGCGAGCGTGAAGTTCAACGATTTGATCGCACTGTCGCTCTGCAGCGATTATCGTAACGCATGACAATCGAATTTTCAATGAATTTTCATGACGCGTGCAGGACATACTGGCGGATCGAATATTCTAATATTCGATTCGTCTTCTATTACGCCATACTTAGGGTGCAAAGTACAATTTTATAGGCGATTCGCTACGGAGGTATCTCGCAAACCGATAATGGCTCTCGAGGAGGTTTCAGGTTCAGTGGAGTATCCCTTCATGACGGGCAATGTCGGATAAAGATCTAAGTACTTGCATAGCTGTATATACGGCGCGCTGAGGAAGATCCTTAAATACTACCAAGGTAACGAAGGTAAAGGTTTCTCGTGACGTCCGCTTCGGTTGGAGCCGTCAGGGGTCAGTGAGCGCTCCGGTCGGCAAACTCCGGGTCTGAATTCTCGATCGTTTTCTTCGTCTTCCTCCTGTTCCTTTTTTCGTCTCCGCCATGCTTCTTTTATTCCTAGGGGAGAGGAAAGGGCTCAGTACTTCGGACGAATATCCCACTCTGATAAGCTCCGCGATGCGATTTATAGCCTAGCCTCGAGACAGAAACTTTCTTTCCCTTTCTCTCTCTCTCTCTCTCTCTCTCTCTCTTTCTCTCTCTTCCTCTCTTCTCTTTTCTGTTTCTTCTTTCTCTTGCGAAGTAGAAACTATTAAGCACGGTCAACCGCGGCGCCACGACTGGAGGTTAAGCGAAGGAGAGGATGAGGCGCGATTCGTCTTGATCTCGTACTCTCGGAAAGCACAAGTGGGAGTTATAAATTGCACGAACGAACGTGCAAGTCGCTGACGTAACACCAATCCTCGGACTGATGTGGTGAATCCCGCGGTATATTGCGCGGTTACTAGTCTTGTGGCCACTCGACAGGACAGTTTCCAACGTCCTCGATTTTATTGCGTGGGATTGATTGGTCAGCCTTGCGAGGATTACATAAAGAGATTTTTATTCTTTTCGCTGCTTGAAAACGTTCAAATTAGTCGGAGATGAAATAAGTCAGATTTAATTCTCGTCTACTGCGTGGGAAGCAAATGAGCCGGATCTTAAATATACTTCACATTTCCCTTCTGAATAATCTTCTCTCATGAAATTTTTTTTTTAATACTCTCCCATGTGTTTCTTCTCCCTCAATTTATTTGTGATTTTTCTATTTTTATTCTTTCGTACATACATTTTTTGTTTCTATTGCCCAGTTCTTATCTAAGTATAATTAAAATTAATTTGAGAATCAAAGAATTCTCTCATTAGTTCAAAAATTATTTAATTTTTTTGTTTGTTTTGATTTTTATGTAAAATCACGTTTTATAATACTTATTTACAAATTTGTTAAAATCTTAGCATTAGGAATTAAATCAAATTTTTAGATGTACTAATAAAATTCTGATATTTGTACAAATATTTGTACAAAAGATTATTCGGATTTATTCACTCGTTTAAAAGTTATTTATCTGAATCCGTTATTTATCTGAAACAAAATATGATTTCGCTTTATAAAGCTATTAAAGCTTTTTGTCATTTTGTTTTTTTTTTTGCAATTGATTTTAACACGTATTTATAATAACAATTTGTTGACTGATATTAGCGACTGATATTAGTTTTTTAATCGATTTTTTTGGCTGATTCTTTTAGCTGTAGATAATGTACAGTCAAATCATCTTTAATGTAGCATAATAAATGTTTTTCACATTACAAATACGCTACATCATACCTTACGCTAAATCACGTTTGTAGACTTATAATGATACCAAGAGAAACGCAATTTTTTATGTTCGACTGAACTAAATGTCCGTTCGAAGATAAATTCGAGAGTGAGGTAAGAAGGAAGTCGACGACTATTACAGATCGTACAGTATAATTGATCGCAGTAGGTGTATTTTTTCAGTCGACAGGTGTTACTATCTACACTTACGTAATGATCGTCGGTAAATCGTTTAATGAGAATAAGACGAGACGCGTTCGAGTGTTACGCGGAGAACAAATTGCTGGCACATTCAGAAACTTTCTAACACCCGCCTACTTAAACATCATCTTCGAGGTATCATCTGCATCCGTGCCGTGCGTCTAATTCGTTCATAGACTGTAGACCATAGCATAAGTTCAGTATGACATATAAAGTCGTATACATTTCTCCTTCTTGTCCTTTCTTCCAGTAAGATATCGGACGTTGCAAAAACGAGCTTATTGTATTACCATATGCCGGCTCTATATCGCAACGTTCAAAATACGAAAGTGAAATTATATATGGGATTAGCTAACAAAAGAACTGCAACCTCCAGAGATTTGAGATATGTCACTTTAGGTCTCCCTAATCACAGAGAGAAGAAGGAAAGGAAGGACTTACTGCGTATCACTGTAATCGCCCACGCAGTTTTACAGCGCGACAGATCTTGACGAATCGTTCGTTCTCCGACTATCCTTTCAGCCTAAGTCTAATAACTCAGCACTGATAATCGTTGCATTAGGCTTGTCCGTATGACCCGACCTCGTGAACTTCGCTCCACCCATACCACCCGGTGCAACTCGTACAAGCTGACTCGTGTAAAAGGATCCCACCTTCGCATCTCATCCTCTTACTTCTCTAGCTCTTCCTCCACTGCCGCCATCATGCCTCCTTTCCTTTTATCTTTGCCGATCTTGCGAGAAATAGAGCAGTGCTGGATTATATTCTATCGATGCTGAACTTAGGTGAACTCGCCTTAACTGATACA
>Ga0157364_1001487_pt1 | contig 20017 bp, 10 predicted proteins | sample AttsexASBM2_FD_111476 | JGI IMG/M metagenome (GOLD analysis project Ga0157364, IMG submission 111476) | Fungus gardens microbial communities from leaf cutter ant in Ribeirão Preto, State of São Paulo, Brazil - Atta sexdens ASBM2 | ecosystem: Host-associated > Fungi > Mycelium > Unclassified ...
AAAATCTTCAACTATCCGTCAAATAGATCACAAAAATTTGATTCGCGTAAAGATTTAAGAGGAGAGATTTAAGACGCACCGCGAATTATACTCCAACGCGATTTTACGATTTGCATTACGCAAAGAATATTCTATAATATTCTTTTTAGCATATAAGTTAGTATCTTATAGTCTCTTCACCTTTTAAGAAGAGAAAAGGGACAAAGAAAGATAGAATGAACATTATATATACAAAGATAAATGAACATTATATATATAAAATATTTCACAAAACTATCGAACATTTTCATTCGTAAAAGCAGATTTCTCTCTACACTATAACGCATAAAGAAACACCTTCAGATTCAAACGGCAAACATCGAAAAGATACAAATTGCATCTCTCAACCTTGCGCGGACAACCTCTAAGAGCACGCAAACCGGAAAAAGGCTCCATACACGCAAGGATAAGACTTGTAACCTTTGAACGTCACTCTCTGAAGTCTTATCATCGGCAGATTATATCTTTTCGTATCTTCACGCTAAGCTGCACATTGCAGAACTGCTGCTACCATGTGGAAACAGCGCGCGCGATGACCCAGTTTCACTAAACCTTGAAAGGTTTTTCGTCACTTACATACAAGAAGAGCCTCGACATATCTTTGCCAAATAGCGGAGAAGTAATGGCCGAAATAAAGGATATTTCTTTCCAGCACACCTGTTCGCTCTTCGGGGAGAATTGTGCTGCAGAGAAAAGAGACAGTCTCGGTGGTCTTCAAATGAAAAGTCTCACACCACAAAATTAAAGATCTTGAAGAAAGCTTTCGTAGCGAGATATCTAGTCAACATAGGTTTGAATTAAAGAATACTCAAGAATAAAAGAAACAACTAATATAAGGGTGTGTGTATATATATATATATATATGAGAAATGAAATATACTACACTTATATCAGAATGAATTTTAAAGATTGTATCAATCTTTGTAAGCATCGCTTATATATTTAAGAAATACTATTATTATATCAGTTATTCTTTTCGCTGTCATCGATTTTGCGCTTAAGGACAAACGGCGATAAATAATAAACCGACGAACTTTCGTCACAACACTGAGGTCAAAACAGGATTATGTACAATCAGAAACAGCACGCTCCACGAATTTAGAATATCGATGAAAATTCTAGATAATAGATAATAAAATTCGATTGCTAGATACGTGGAATTGCTTATCGGAGCACGAGACGTATCAATTTAAAGTAATGAAATAACATCGAAAGAGCACCGATATCACAACAATCGTACAGAGACATGCAAGCTTACTACCTGCTGGCTTGAACAAATCGTTTCGCGTGGTATCGCGTGTAAATCGGTAAGTGTAACTAACCATGGAATTGCAAACGCTATATCGTGCTTGTGGGATTCACTATGACACAACACGCGACGAATTTGTATAAACCGTCGGCATCGGTGGTTTCTGCATACTGCATCACTCTTCGTACATATACGTTTGAGGTTGAACTATTATTATCACGAAAAACTATCATTTCTCAAAATAGAAAACCAAAAATCTTTGTGAAATACAGAGTAGAATTCGAGATAGAATTTTAAATAGCAATTACGTGATAGGTCGCACGTTTTCGACGCGCACATCAAAACGAATGAAAGATTTGTAACATTATACGGAATGCTTAATCGCTTGGTTATATTCCCTTTCTCAAGATAACGCTATTTTCGAAGCTCGGTGGAATTTCAACTCGCGCACCAGAGCAGCGATGACAGAGAACAAGCGTATTACTATAACGAAAAGCGACTACCGTAAAAGATAAATGGCAACATGCCAAATTTATATATCTGAGGAGAAACAGCATACGGTAAGCACAAAGCAACGTTGAGAAAGTCGCACCTAATCGCATCTAATCACAAATACAAACAGCCTACAGTCACTGCCAACTGTAGTGAATGCACTCGAGCAAGTTGATGAATGCGTAGACATTTGGTCCGACATCCATTTCAAATCAAGTGATAATAACTAAAAGATTATAAAGACTACATTTCATAATATATTAATATGTAGCACGTAATATTAAACGGAGAGTGCTTTTTATTTAGTTATTCATTAGCTCTTCTGTGCCAAATTGACACTCTATTGCAACGAAATAGTCACTGATGATCAATCGGGATCATCATGTATGAAAAACAAATGTAAAAGCAGAGATCGAATTCGAGATAATTGATAATAAAATGCAGTATATGCAAATAAAGGCTGGAAATATCACGATACGCGGGGCAAAAATAAATTGTCCGAGAACTGAAATATCGAACGGATGAAATCGAAGAAAATCGTCAACGCGACGTTGTTAATGAAACACGCTGTGAATTTTGTAATTCCAATTTCATTCGTTCGCGATTATGTCAATTGACGTGAAATAATAGTCACTTTCATTGTATCTTCGCATAAATATTAAATTTATATCTTGAGTGAATTTTTTACGTTCAAACCAATTTAATGAACAAAACATTTATTAATTACTGTTATTATAGTAGAACCAAAAAAAGTATATATATTAGCTTAACTTGTACATAAAACATTTGTAATATTTCGATAAAACATGCATATACAAAATTAATGTAGATATTAGAGAGTTTATATACAGTTCTCTATCAAAGTATCCGGTTAATTTGCTTGCGTAAACAGATTAATAACCTCGATAAATTGATCAATTTAATATACAATCATTGAAATCAAATGCTAACGATTCTAACGCGATTTTCTTCGCACAAATAAGCCAACATTTCCCAGACGTAACGATAATAAATCCATTTTTATGACGGAACTAACCGAATAACAAAAAGTTTTCAGCTTGCAGCATATACGGGACCACAAGAGAGCGATTTTTATCGTGATGTGTCACTTGGGAAAAACGCGATATAAATTCACTCGGTGTATTTTAGTAGCGAACAGTAAAAAGGTCCATTCAGATAGGGCTATTGTAAAAATCGATGAAAGAAATAATAAATTGGATTATATTATGCAAACTTGCACAAAAAGCCGTACAAACGAAAGTCGCATTGTATATCTAAGATCTGTAAAGTGAAATACTATTAACGAAGAAGCAAAATGTAAATATTGGAACAATTTAACGACGCGGACTGATGTAAGCGCGGATAAAGCGCGTTTCGCTAACGAGTAAAGTTAGTGATTCATTAGTCACATTCATCGTCATTGATCGCTCACGTTATCATGGTTATCATAAAACGCCGTTCCGCGCTATTTACTTCCACAATTTAATGGTACCCTCTGATGAACGCAACTATTCGTGTCGCTTGCACAATTACAAATCCACATTATACACGATAATTCATTTTAATCTTAATAGACAAATATATTTTAAAAATATGTAATTTTACCAAAAAACATTGTGTTTATTTTGAACATTGTATTATTCTTGCCTAATGGTTTCCGGTCTACATAATTTCTTTACAATAAATGTATCTTGTTATATATTTTAACGTACATTTTAGCACACATTTTAACACAATAACATTGATTACACTGTATTACTCTTCCTATATTATCTTATTCTATTAAGACGTCAGCAAAGTCAGCAAAGTCATTCAGTATATTAACTCAAATTAAATTATTATTAACAACAAAGTCCAACTTATATATATCTGAATTAGCAACACACAATATCCGAAGTTACATATAACTTATATATATATCTGAATGAACAACAATATCCAAATGTGGCTATTCGTATCTTTGGTATCTTACGTCCATCCTCATAAAATACATCGCTTAGGATTTATATACCGTCCAGTTAAAGTATATACCGTCTAATTAAAGTCCTCTTTCGTCTTTGCTATTTCCCTCTTTTCTACTTCTTTTCTCGCCTTTTCTATCATCTTCATTATTTCCAGTCCTTTGCCCTCTTCTCTTAAAAATTCTCTCATCTGCATTCCATTCTTTGTCTGTTCACACTCCGTTAACACTTTGACACGTACTCTCCTCTGCAATCTGACTCTGATCTCTATTCTGCATCTCCTATCCTCTTCCTGTCTCCAATACTGACTCCCTCTTGTTTCATTTCCACATCTGTATCTGGCTATTATGCTCCTATCCTTCATCCTTTTTCTTCCTTCTAGACATTTTTTATCAAAAAACATTCCAAATAAATAATATTTAAAATTTAAAGTAATATTAATTATATCAATATAAAAACTTTTTTATTACTTCGTGAGAGAAAGTTTGTGACAGGTTTGAACAGATAAAAATCATTTCTTTAAATTTGTATTTTACTTGGTTAATTATTGCAAGATTGCTAAGAAGAAATACCAATCGACATGGATATCCAGTGAAATCCAAGAATAAATCATAGTATTGATAATACTCTATCATCAATGTAAATTATTCGTTTATGATTAGAGTTTTCCTAATCACGCGAGTTAAAACAACGCGTATAATTGTTCTTTCAACATTATCGCGTGCCAACAGAAAGTTACAAGGATAGAATTAAGCGATTGATATGTATCTTGGAAAACTTTAGTTTATTCAAAATTTAACCGTATTTCATAACAATGATTTGATTTCCTCACATCTACGTGATAAATTAATCTTGTATATATAATGGTTCAATTAATAATAATGTGAAACAAAAAACAGTATTTTCCACTCGTGAACAAGAAATAAAAAGTAAATGTCAATTTCAATTTTGATATATTTATCCCAGCTCGATATATTTTGTCCTGTGAATCACGAAAAGCATACTCCTAGAACATGCTGTACGCGTCACATCCGAGCAATCTCTTCAATTGCAATCCACCCGATGCGTCCACCAATATCGAGATATGAGGTACGTGAGGTTAGGTTGCTCTATTTATTTCCTTACGCTCAAAAATTCTCACCATAAAGACCGAAATTAGGCAGACACTTTTATTAATAAAATAGTTTGCTTATATATTGCATCCAGCGTTAATTATGTAGTAATTAAGTAAGTAAAATGCTAGATTCAAAAAAGAGAAATAGTTCTTATTGATATGTTTCTTTCATGATTTGTTTGAAATATAAACAATTGTAAAATAAATATATAGACTTTACAAAGTTTATGACTCATTATTCTGATAAATACATGAAAAAAACCGATTCTCGATTATCTGAATAATAACTGAATATGTAGTTATACGAAATGATATGAAATCAGTGCACTTCGATTTTTAAATTAGGTCAAATTCTCTTACGTAATAGTTAGTCTATATAAAACACTATAAGGATTCCATATCGAACTGACTAATCTTACAATGCTGGCATCGCTTTACTAATCAATTCGATAAAAGGATTCGATATAAGCGATTTGCCCTTTAAGAGAATACTGGGCGCGGTAACACAAAAAAAGAATATTGTCATATCTTTAATCGTTGCGTTAAGTACTCAATTCAAAATCTTCAAGGATATCTTACATATTCTTTTTCAATGTCTCGTGATTTAGCTTTATATAGCAAATATTTATAAATTATATATTTTAAATTATATATATATATATATATATATATATTAAATTATATACATATAGTATATACAATAATTAATTTTGAAGTTTGCAACACACTATTGAAACGAAGAATGAAGCAGTGCTTTTCTTATTAACTAATGAGAAAAGTATCCATCAAGTAAAACGATGAACAAGTTCTACTGAATAAGAATAATGCGCAGTGGCCTATGAGAAAAGCTTATAAACATTGAAAACAATGAAGAAACTATTCGGAAGAGTAAATTAATGAATAAAATTTATTTACATAGATATGCGACATGAACAATAGAACATTGTTACAGAGAATTTGTAAACATACATAAATTTATTTCAAACGCTCACAATTTCGTTTTCTCATAATTATTCAATATAAAGGAACAAATAGAACTGATTATAATCAATTGTTCTCTCATTGATTCTCCCTGTAATAGTTTTCCTTTAGGACATCGTGAGTTCCTAATGGCGATGAACAATTAATGATAATAGATGATAATAGCCAGCGGCAATATTGTGTTTCGCGTTAATTACAGCTTTCTAATTCCGAAAATAATTATTTAATAATACAGAACACCTCTCATGTCTCATACTCGAAGAGTTTCCAATCGATAACGATATTATTAGAAAACGTTATGCACAAATGCAACTTACAAAAAGCTCTTTAATGTAGATTTTTATGCTGATTTCTGTCAACATTATATTGCTAGGAAGAGCTAACAACAATTTTTTATCATTATTTTTTATCATCACTATCAATAAATTGTATATACAATTAATATTAATTATTCTTATTAATTTCAATCTATGATTCTTTTAATGTTGAATATTATAGACTTGTTTAAAAAATATTGGCTTTAAAATTACAGTTAATAAATTTCAAATAAAAAGGAATAAAAATTAATTAATATTTCCATTTCAATACGTTCAGAAATGTAAATACACAATGCTGCGTATTTGCTATTTAAATTTTACTATAATTTCTTAACGATAAGCTTAATTAAGTATTGACAGTTTTTAGTTTAGATAAAATAGCGAATGTGCGAAGTATAACTAATTACGATCGTTCAAGAGCATCCAATTACTTGTAGCCGTACTTAAGTCGTACTTAAGTCAAGGAGCTCGGTCATAATTAAATCAGTAACTCCGATTTTATGGTGACACACGATAAAAAGGCGAGATGTTTAATTCATTAGTATTCCTTGTCCGTCACACTCGCTCAAAATTCGTCCGATCGATCTCTCTTTCAGAATTAAATCTTACAGTGGAATAAGTAGAAAGGACTATTACTTTACACATAACTTTTTTAACTTAACAGATATACATACATTATAAAATTAGACAATACAGTCCGATTATGTTACATTTAGGCTCAGCAATCGAGAAATTATGCGAATGTGCCTTGGAAGACAGCTTGGCTGACCGAGGTTCCGTCGTAAGAGCTGCTAGATGTCTCTTAGGCTCAGTGACAAAAGTCCTCCTCCTGGCAGACATCGTCGTGGTCAATCAATTGCTTCATGCCAAGGATAAGGTCGCCCGCAGTCTCGGGCGTCTCGAAAGTGTCTCGAATTTCACAGAATTCGTCAAGGCGTTTAGCCAATTTGGAGGAGAGATGGTCGAGTTGGCACATTTAACGGGTGATCGTCAGGTGAGATTTATTTCTTGCAAATCAATATTTAATTTATGAATTTTATATTAATTTTCATTAGTATAATCGTGACTCAATTAAATTTTTTACACTTTATTTTCAGAATGACCTCAAAGACGAGAGGCGACGCGCGCAGATGGCAGCGGCCCGACAAGTGTTAGAGAGAAGCACCATGATGCTACTCACGTCCAGCAAGACATGTCTAAGGCACCCCGAATGTCCATCTGCTAAGGAAAATAGAGACACCGTTTTTTGCCAAATGAGAAGAGCGATGGATCTAATACATTACGTTGTCAAGGACGGAGTATTAGACTGTAGCGAATCTCAATCCTATTCGAATTCACAGGTAAGCTGTCTACTTCAAGAATACTTTATAAACGCTCATAAATGATGAAAACATTTACCACTCAACATCGTTAAAATTAATTTAATAAAGCTAAAAGAATAATCAAATTGTGAAATTATGCAATAATAGTTTTTTCGATATTTATCTATTCACGATCTATTAATCTGCGGAACAAAATAGCGAACTATTTAAAAATTAATATAAAAATACCCAGACAACATGCAATGTCTAGATACAAGATGTCTTTATGATGTCTTTTAAATATCCTTTAGACATGTATTATACATATATATTCCAAAAGAAGTCTTCATAACGTTTTTTAAACATGTTTGAAAAAATGAAAAAATAATTATCGATACCAATATTCTCACGTTAAAGCTTGCCAAGAAATACTATAATAATCGCAGTTGCCAAATAAGCATGCGCCTCTCATATATGTCTCTCATTATTATGCTACAGTGAGAATATATATCCATATAAGAATTAAAAAAGCAATACATGATAAAATGTTTCCGAAAGTCTTGGAAACGTTCCAAAGAGCCTTTGCCCGCCAAATTGTGATTTACAAATCCTAATATGCGATTTAAATGACCTTGAGCCGCGATCCATTGCCGTAACAGAAGTTGCAAACGAGATATCGAAATGAATCTTAGTACGACTCGAGAAACCCATAAATATAATAGCACGTTCGGCCTGGTGAAATCGATAAGCCGTGGTCGAAGATGGTATATAGGAGAATCAATGGAATATGTCCTACAAATATCAATGGATTACGATTGCATACCATTCACGCAATTGATTATTCATGACGATGATTATTTCGGTTTTGATAAATTTGTGATCGCTAATAATTTATATATTGTTAATATGGAGGTTATTTAAATATTTTTAAATAATCTTTCGTATTAAGTATTAATATATTTATTATTTGCATTTATATAATGAAAAAATTAAGCAAAATTATTGAAAGAAAACCTATATAACGAGAAATTGGAAGTAAAATATGCGATAAAAAAATTCCACTCATGGAATTAAAACGAATTATTTAATGCCGAAATTATTACATACTCGTACATAGATAAAGTGTGTAAATCATAAATCTTCCCATGCAAATTTTATGTTAAAATTAAACATCTATTAAAAATTGGATATAAGAAATTAAATTGTGGCAGTGCTGGCGAAATTTTGTGGTTGCATAAAAAGTCTATTCAACGGTTATCCAAGAGTAATGATGAAAAGTTTTCACCACAGGAGAAAAATTGTTGCCTCATAAATAACACGGTCATTATAAAGAATATGAATGGTTATTCGTATCATGCCAAATTGTGCAGTATTTATATATCGATACTTCGATATACGCGCGATACTTTCATTCTGTACCAGATTTCTTTTAGCATGAAATAAATGAGGGGAAATATTTCACATATTACTGACATTTCTGAAAACCTCTCGAGTCTTTGAAGAAACAACGCGAGAGATACTATTGGGTCACGCTGAACAGTCTTTACTCGTAGAAAAATATATCCTTACATTTTACACTCAAGTACTATCCACTTTCCATGCGACATAATCGATTTTGAAGTGATTGTAGACAACCTGGCCAAGTGGGACGGCGCTCCCAAACGTGACATCTCTAACAGATTTAATATTATTTGTGTCATGTTTAATATTCGTCAGAATATAAATGTTTTCCAATACTATACTTATTATACTTATAAAATATGAGTGTACGAAAAAAACTAGACTCGTTATATATGTAATTATTTTAAAATATTTAAATAATTAAGATGTTTAGAGAAAGGTATCTGCTACATTTTTTAAGAAAAATATTTCTTCTACGACTGCCATTACTTGCAGAGTCCGCAGCAGGAAGACTGGGATAGCAGTACCGTTTGCTCAGCTTTGAAACACTTCGAAAGGCTCGTCGAAACAACGAGGATGACCCTGCTGGGACCGGGTTGTCGCGAAACACTTACATCAGCGCTTGAAACAGTGGTCGAGAGGACACAAGACTTCACTGACAGCGCTTATACGAGTCACGAGCACAGAGAAAATATTCTTCTGCTTTGTGATCGCGCGAAACTCGAGCTCAATACACTCTTACGGATCGGCAATAGTATGGTGAGTCAATAAAGTTTACTCTATTTTACGCATTTTAAGAAAAATGCGCGCGACTAAATATTTAATAATATTTAATAATATTTAATAATACTTAATAATATCGTGTAAGAATGCGCAAAAAATCTTAGTACTATTAATTGTGATAAGCCTTGTAAAGTGAAAATAATAACATTATTATTTACAATATTTAATAATATTTACAGTATTTACAATATTTACAATATTTAAATCTAAAAGGGATAAAAAAGTTAATTAAGAGCCTACGCGGTTGATACGCTATAACGATAATATTAAAAGCTTACTAAAAACAAATCAGCTTGCAATAAATTCTATCTGATAAAAATGACCGAATATGTTTCGAATAATATAATCCGAATAAAAAATATTCCCTAATAAATCAAACATGATAAAGTATGAAATGATGAATATCGTGTTCCATCAGAATTACGAGGGCGGCGGGGGTTCACCTAGCTCGGAAATGGAACAAGCGGTGATGGGTGTATTACGGGCGACTAGAGACCTTCGCCAGCAACTCAGCGCGACGACGATGGAACAGGCCGGCGATCTTGGCCAAGTGACAAAAGCCGGCCAGGAACTCGTGTCAACGATCAGAAATCTCGCGTTGGCCAATGACATCGACCGTCTACAGGAGAGCAGCGACAGGTTCCACGAGTATATCGAACACATTCTCGAAGTAAGCTCCCAGACGTGGCCCACGCACCGCGTGCACGCGTTCGCATGCACGTGCATTCTAAGTTCAAAGTCCATAAGTCCTATCAAAGTTCTTTTCGAAGAATATTATCGAATTACGAAATCGACTTACATCTCTCACAGCAAAAATGCGCATGCCTTAATTTTGCATTGAGTTGGTTCTAAGACATATTGATTATTAAATATAATACGTAATGATTACATTCATCATTTCTAGATTGCAATCAATTGCAGCACCTAATTGGATTTATTTTCAAGTCTAACTTTAAGTGAATTAGACCACATAGTTCATTATTTATATCTGACGTTAACAATAAATCTCTGTGACTTTGAAGTGATTTAATACAATGCACATAAAAATTGGAATACACGGTTATTTCTTTATCGATATGTAAAAGTTTTTATTCTTGGAATTATTGCATATTATTCTTCCTTCTAGGTATGCAAACTTTTAAGACATGTTGCGCTTTCGGAATCGTTGCAAGTGTCGGCCAAGTTCACGGAGATCAACTTAAGAATATATGGTCCTCAGGTCGTAACGGCCGCACACACGTTAGCTAGGCATCCCACCAGTAAGATAGCCAAGGAAAATCTCGAAGGTATGTCATTTAAACGCTTTAATAACCCACTAAATTTGCAATAATGATTGCTAATCATTTAACGTTTTGTATATTTCACAGTATTTGCTGACATGTGGCAGTGGCTCATGACTGATGTGACGACAGTAGCGAAAGATGTTTTGGAACTCAGTCAAAATCGGCCAGAGAAGCAGGTTTACATGTCTTTACCGCGGCCAGGGGTACGCATAATCTCAATCTCAATAAACGATCTGTCAATACATTCTATATCATATATACAAATTTAAAAAATCAAGAAAAACTCTCCACTTAAGTTATTTCTCATTAGATATAATGAAATAAACAGTATACGCTTTATTTTAGAAACATGGCACGACGAGCAAACCGCTAAAACCAGTACGGTTGGACAGCGAGGAGCAGGCAAAGATCGCTAAGGCAGGACTCGAAATGAAATTGATAACTTCGGAGATGGATGCCGAGACGGAAAAATGGCAGGAAAGCGGAAGCGCTCTAGAAGAGAACAACGACATCGTGAAGCGGGCGAAGAATATGTCGTCGATGGCATTCTCGATGTATCAATTCACGCGAGGTGAAGGCGCCCTGAAGACCACCCAGGACCTATTCACCCAAGCTGAGTATTTCGCCGAAGAGGCAAACAGATTGTACAAGGTTGTGAGACAATTCAGTTACCAGGTACGTAGCGGCCGGCTAATACGCCGATGTAGATCGAAAGAGAGATGACACACGTTTTTTTAATTGGACTGATGTTGATATATCTATATATCATCCTTACTTCTATAATCATTCTTTTACCATTGTTTATTATACGGACTCTATATTGGACTTGATTCCGCGTTCTTGATCCTCGCTATATTGGAAATCTTTTCACTTATACATTCGCTATTGAGTTTTCGTTTCTTCGTAAGTCGCAACGTCGAAGCTGCATCAAGTCTACATCGAAAATTTACTTATATCTTAATTCATGCTAATATTTTTATAAATATGTAATGGTAGATACTAACAATAATTATTGCTACTTTAACGTTCAATAAGAGAAATTTCATCATACGTAGAAATGTAGAAATATTTGCATATCTTTCATATCATAATATCTTCAAAATAGATATATGTTGATATATTGAAATACAAGGTGAGTGAAAATGTCCCGCAACCGGTGAAATATCTCGAAACTAAGCATTTCCGAAAGAAATGTTTCCTACAAAAATTGTAGGATTTTAAATGATCTATCTACTAATCTAATCAATCTGATCTTGGGTGGCGTCAAGGTCGATTTTTTTTAATGGCATACTCTATTTTTGATTCCAAAATCGAATAGCTGGTGGGTCAAGAGCTCTTCAAAACATTACAATAAAGTTATTTTTCATAAAGTACTTTTCGAGTTATAAGGCTTGAAAGTTACAACATCATTGGCATTAGCATTACGCAAAGTGTGGTCCGGCCGACGACTAAAACCTCTTGAATGTTGTTCAGGATTATATCCTAGATAGAACATTTGTTAAGATAGCCATTGGAAATTATTCCTCGTATTTTCATTTTTGCATAAATTCATTTTTACATATAAATGAAAATAAGAGATACAATATCCAATGACCTTGATTTTGACAAATGTTATTCAGAATATGATTCTGAACATTCAAAAGCCGTCGATCGAACAACACCTTGCATAATGCTAATGTCGGCAGTACTATAACTTCCAAGCTTTATAACTCGAAAAGTACTTTATGAAAAATAATTTTATTGTAGTGTTTTGAAAAACTCTTGACACCAGCTATTAGATTCTGGAATCAAATAGGGCCATTAAAAAAAATTGATGTAACCTTAATCTGACCTTGATGATGCAACCCAAAGTGAGGTAATCAGACTAATCAAATCAGTAAATAGGTCATTTAAAACCCTACAACTTTTGTAGGAAACATTTCTTTCGAAAATGCTTAATGTTCGAGATATTTCACCAGCCCCTTTTTATTCACCCTGTATACTACTTGATTTCAATTGAATTTTATTATAAGCTTAAGTTCCGATTGTTTCAAGAAACGATTGCTTAAAAAAGAAATCAATAATATTTCGTAATTTTTTCAGTAGATAGATGATAAAAATTAAAAAATTAGAATAAGTAATTTAACTTTTAACAAGTGTAAAAATAGAAAATATTAATTAGAAGCGACCTAGCTACCTTGTTATTATTTTATTTTATGCTACTATAAATGTAGCTTCCAGACCAGAAGTAGCTTCGACATGCGTTATTAGCATTAGACATGTTCGAATTAACACGTTTGCTACCCTCTTTCGAACCCCTCCTAGCTAGGCCGAATATATAGTCACCTGAAATCACTTTTGGTCTCTCTTTATACTCTTCTTAAGAGAAACAACAAGATGCCAACCTTGTAATATATTCTGTATATTATATACAATCCTTTTTATACCCTCGCTCTTGAATGCCTCCATCCAGGTAACTTTTTCTCTCTTTACTTTAGACCCTTTTGAACTAATAGATATCATTTTCGCCCTAACAAATCATTCTCGTTGCCATATATATATATATATATATATATATATATATATATATATATATGTATATATAGCACTCACTTTCTCTGCAGCGTCAATGTTCTACTGTTGTTGGGTGTTGTCATTACATTTGTATATACTATGTTTGTATTGCTATGCAATATCACGCACGTAGATTTTCTTATTGATCATTACGAATAGCATAGAAAATTGTTTTACATAAAATATAAGTAAATATAAAGATGTTGAAGATATAAAGATATTAGAATTGACATTTAAGAAAGAACTATTTCAAATCATCGCAAAAAAACTGACGTGATGATTCAGTATACTCATATGAGACTCTAGTATCTATAAGTATAATAGTATCTATAAGTATAAATTTACATTCAAAAACTCAAAAACTCTAAATTTTTTACTTGTATTATAATTGTCACGATTTAAATAAGTTTCAAAAATTGGAGAAATTTTCGCGTAAATCATGTCATCTAAATTGTCATAATGAACGTTTATGATTTTGTTAGTAAATCTATTTTATGTACATACATTTACAACTTTTTTTGTACGATTAGTAAGGTGTGTTTTAGATGCTACGGGAATGCTTCCGTCTATGGACGACGTCTATGTGCATTGTGGTCCCTCTCCTTCCACTATCTGGGGCATGAGTATTATGTCTCACAATTTTTGCTAGCTTCCTTCATCATATGTTTTATCAAACCGAGTATCAAACAATAAATCTACATAATTATCATCAATAAATATCTACATAATTAAATATTTCAGATATTAAAAATTAAATCTTTAAAAAAATTAAAATCTGAGAAATTTTTCTGTTTTTTTTTTCGAACATTTGATCATTAATTCTTTGGTAACTAATTCATTAATATTTGATAATTAATATTGTCTCGAAAAAATAAAATTCATGAAGTAAGCTTGCAAAATAATAAGGTCTGTACTATTTCACTGCCACTTCACATAGTTACTTTAATATCTGTATCAAGAAATCTTTTACGTGCCGTTGAAAGTTTTGCATTGTGTTTTCCTAGGACAGATAGACGATCTTTCTGTTAACTTCTTAGATGTAAACTTCTAAGTATCTACGATACGTATTACAAAGTATTTATTATTAGTCATTTAATAAACTATCACAACAATAGAATCAAGCATCTTGCTTTACAGAATCTTTAAGAAATGCTAAATATATACCAGAAGTAATATCGCAAGGTAAATATGTTCAAAAATTTTCAACGATTGTTAATCTACTATATTATCTATATTTATATTATTTTATGATCATGTGAATCCAGAGAGAAAATATAATAGCACATGCTGTAAATTATTTGTTTAAACTTATGTGTATTTAAATGTCTTAATATGAAAATTATTATTAAAAAATAAAATATAATTCTTAGAGACATATCGAAAATATAACATATCGAGAATAAATACTATAAAATTTTAATTTTAAATTATTTTGATGTATACATATATAATATATATATATACCAAATTATTTTACAAATTATTTTTTATCAATAATTAAATGCTATATATTAAATACTTTTATGTATTATTGGATCGTTGAAAATTAAATATGAACAAGTTTATTTTGCTATACGAACGAAAACATAAGTTTGTATACGATGTTACATGGGTGCAGGTACCAGGTGGACCACACAAAAAAGATCTCTTGGAAAATTTGGATAGAGTGCCAACTTACGTTCAACAACTGCAATTCACCGTGAAGAATCCTACCGTCGGCAAGGCCGCCACTTTTACAAAGGTCGACAATGTCATACAAGAAACGAAAAATCTCATGAATGTGATCTCGAAAGTGGTCACAACGTGTTTCGTCTGCGCCACAAAGGTGAGCCATGAGAATACTTTATATATCCAATCTATTTATTTTCTGAATGAACGAAGACATGTTTTTGCACGAATTTCTTTTATAACTGAGGTTGCCTGTATTTGATGATGAATTTGTACACGATATAAGAGAAAAGGAAGAAAGTATAATATTTTATTCATAATATCTTACCTATGTTTCTTGCTAACATTAAAACGTCAGCAAGAATAGCAAATTTTACATTTTACAGGTAACTTTAGCCTTTTATATAAAACAATAACATAGAGCTGGAATTATGAAAAATGACAATGAAAATTATTTATGAAATAACATGAATTAAGAGATTATGAAATTCTCTTCAGAATTAATCTGTGTGAATATTTGTTGTATCGAAATATTAATTACTATCAGCATAAAATATTATTACCAAATTAATGTTACAAATAATTTGTAATTTTCATATTGTGAGATCATTTCAAGTATTCGCACAGATACCAGAATTGAAGAGCCACAGAGACACGCGTTCAGGTGACAAAGAAATACGTCTATCTCCTTCCATTCTATTCAATACCCAGCACAATCTCATCATGCCGCAATACATGGAGCTCAGCCCGACGACGATGCCCGGCCAGGCCGAAGAGGATTGTTTGTATCCGATTAGCCCGCAATTGTTACCCTCCACGAGCCCTTACGTGCAACCCCATCCACTTACGTCCGCGCAATTTCATAATATCCTAAAACCATCTCCTAACCTGAGCCTATCCCTACTACCCTTCAATTACAGCCCGGGACATCCCAATGTCGGGCTGTCCCGGAACTCTGGCTCCTTCGTGCATTCGTCCGTCTTACCGTATACGACGCCCGGAACGCAGCAGCCACCCTACTGCCTACAGAATCTGCAGCTCCTCCAGCTGCAGCTGCACCATGCACAACTGCAGCACTTAAGACACGCAACGCTACCGAGATAATAGCAGCCTTGTGTAATACGTCGTGCCGTAGCACGTGGCACGTGACACTCTGTCGTTTCACGCGCACGCACGAACACGTCGAGAACTACACGTTCTTCGTACAGGTTCGACCTTGGTTTCATTTCAGCTTCTTTGTTTTATTTCGTATCACCTGATTTCAATCATGCTAGGATCCAATCGTCGTAATTTCAATAACAGATTTCCACTGATAAAACGGTTACTTTCTTTTTTGATGGATTTCATAATGCATAAAAAACGAAAGGTCATTTTCGCGATTACGTACTATTCTATAATATTATTATTCAACTTTGAACTTAAACTTGAAAAATGTTTACGATATTACGACGAATTCATTTAGCTCCTGAGTTCGCGGCTTATCAGTCTCTTTGCGTAAACTTGATGATCATAGCTGATCATCAACTTTACTTTTTGCAGCTTCTTTTTTTTCTTTTTATATAACTCGCGCGTGTTGTCGATTTCGCTTTGATTTAACAATATTCAGCGCGATCCATGACAAATTCATCCTCACCGACTATGTAACAATAATTTATTTGAATTAATCCATTTTCAGCTACTTTTACAGGAATGGCTACACCATGTATCTCGTAATGAAAAATTAAAATCTAATATTTCTTCCTCCAATAATCTCAAATACTCTGACAAACGAATATCATATCTTTATAGAAAAATTATTGTACGTAAATTTGTTGTTTGACGCAATAAAATAATATTACATAAAATGTTACATTGTAAATGTTGGACTAAAATTAATTCGTTCTATCTTTGTCAGAGTATATGATTCTTCTTAAATACACTAGATCACAGACTCGCCAAGTATGACGGCAAGAGCGTATAAACAATGTCACACAGCACGTGACATCTTCTCGACAATATATCTCTAATAACTTTCAAATGCTAAAAAAACTTTAAAGTAATAATATTATCCTTTGAATCTCGCGAAAGCTCGTGGAAGAAAAATCACGTATGAATGAATTCCTCATGAGAGATTTTCCTGATGTAAGATTTGTAAGATATTCGGCGAGCTTTCGCTTTGCGAAGCAAATGACAAGAGTCTGGAGGGCTCGCTTATTATATGTAATGTGTGCTGATATACAACAAGCGTCTAATCTTTCGTCCTCATACGTCTTTTCAGTACAACCTGGATTTCCGAGGTCTGTCGGCGCGCGGGGCCGGCGGCTCGCCGTACAGGGGCGGAGAGGGCGGGGGAGCTGACGGCGACGGTGGCGGAGTTGGCGTCGACGGCAGCAAGACGGGCTCCGCCCCCGGCAGCGACCCGTCCGTCTGACAGTTTGGGATGGCCCGACGGGCCAAGGGGGACGCTCGCCGCACCCGGGTTTCCTTTCTGCTTTTCTAGGGAGAACCTCGCCTGCCCCACCGACCATCAAAGCGACGTACACGTCGACCGGATGTCGCGGAATTGTCGTCAACAACAACTGTCGGCAAGTACCGCGACGACCGTGCGGGATACAGTATTCGGAGGTGCCTCGCCTGGCCGGGATATGTTCGTCGCCGTTTTCGCGGAGGCGACGTATTGCGCGTAGTAATGATATTCGGAACCTGTGCGTGAGGAAAGCGTTCCTCCTGGACGCCCTGATGATTTGGTATTTGAAAGCAGGAGAACGGATCCAATTTAACGCCTTCGCGACGTAAAATGAGAACGATCGCGAAAGTGTTGACTGTGTAAAAGAATCCTGGTTGAAACGTTAGGATTGATCCAGTCCGCGGTGATACTCTCACATTTCGACCAGAGAATATAAGCAGTTAGTCTCAGTATTAATCAACGATTTATGATATGAAAAGGGTACATGTACTTAAAATGTTGCAACGGTTCGATGTGTTTGGACAATCGTTTAAGGTGTAACAAAGATATACTTGGTCGACGTGTACGTTTCGCCAGATCGTTTAGTTTAACTTACTTTAACTTCTAATAATAATGAGAAACAGATTTACACGCTTCTGTTGTTAGTGAGCAGGTCTCAGATGTACGCGTTTTTACTCCAAACAAATGAGTTTTGGAGCACACTTATTTACACGGTCGAGTTCCGCCGTGCCACGCATGGCGATCGAGGCGTGGGAAAGCGGAAAATCGAACCAAGTTAGTACCACGTGGAGTTGAGTGTGAAAGTGACGGATAAAATGTGCGCGTCTATGTAGTTTACGAAATTGCTCTTTGATTCGATTACGTGATCCACGCTTTGATCGTTGGCAACATCACCGATGTAAATGTCGCTATTAAAAATATCGAATAGCAAAAGCTGCTCGCGAGCAATGAAATTCATTTTTACATCTTACAATTAGTGTAATTAAATTACGTTTTCACGTTTCAGCAATAAAATTTTTAAAAATGAAATTTTTTAATATTGCGGCGTTACATTTCACTGCTACTACGTTAATAACAGCATCACTTGCCTGTTGTTACATTTGCACGCCGTATTTAAGAGCATTCCGAAACGTACATCGGTTTAATAAATTACAAAATTATAAGCTTCCAATGATTACGATTATATGAATTCTAAGTCAATTTGTTTAACACGCAGTACGTTTTGTTACGACGCTAAGCTAAAGTCGTTCAATACTTTCGGCGTATAAGGAAGAACATATCTTGCAAAACTACTTGGATCTCATTTTCATTATTCTCGCGGCGAAACTTTTCCGCCAATATACGGCTGCGCACAAATAAATCATTCTTCCATATCGAGAAGTTGGTGCAACGACAATAATTAACAAATGTCGATCGCAGTGCCTTTTAGGTGTGAAAACTTTGTCGGAACTTTGCCGGGGTTCAACCTCGAAACTCCCGAAGTGTTACGCCAACTTCGGTAAACAGATTATGCAGAGAGAAGTCTCGTATTATACTTGCAAGAAAAATAGCTCGTGCATATACATACATCTGCATGACTTTAGCGCGTGATCGTCAAGGCGTACTGTATCCGCGAGAAGCTTAAAAGCTCTCTCTGTATCTCTCTCTCTCTCTCTCCACTCAAAAGCAAACCGACGAAAACTAAGCAGCATATGAAAAACTACACGTTAACGAACGACTTTCCCTTCTCTTGCGTTGCACTCAATTCACTGGCTAATTAGAGAAATTTGAACAGTGGCGGTCTCTAAAGTCTTTATACGAGTCTACTCACATAAGAGATACTCTCTTTTCTTACACTCGTTAACAATTTTATCTGCCATTCTTCAAATTCCTCATAGCATATCCACGTATCTAAAGATACTACAGTATTTAAGCACTGACCTTGCAATTAAAAATCTTTTTAGAAAACGTATCATTTTCACGCAACTACGGTATCTACGAAAAATAGTATTTAATAGCAGTTAATCGAGTCTTCGTAGAAAAAGAGACTCTCGTGGGGCAGGAGGTCTATCGAGGGTGACCTGGGGGCGGCAGCAGGGCGGTCAGGGACGTACTTTGTGGCAAAAACGTACATTCTGTCACCACTCGAGATCGCAAGCTGCAAATCAGCTTAATTTTCATCACTTGTACTAAACGGATTGTCCGATTTGATGATATTTGTAATCATATGAATATGTTAAAGTTCTCGTGAGAAAGAGACCAATGAGAATGTTGAGTTTTATGATTGTTCTCAAATCGGGTACTTCCGGGACATTCATAGAAAAAAAAAAAAAAAAAAAAAAAAAAAAAACACGAGAGAAAAAGAAAAAAATTATTCCAAAAAAAAAAGGAAAAAAATTGTGGCCCCAAGGGGGGACAATTTGGGGGGGGGGGGGCGCCCCCTTAGGGAC
>Ga0157364_1001488_pt1 | contig 20015 bp, 6 predicted proteins | sample AttsexASBM2_FD_111476 | JGI IMG/M metagenome (GOLD analysis project Ga0157364, IMG submission 111476) | Fungus gardens microbial communities from leaf cutter ant in Ribeirão Preto, State of São Paulo, Brazil - Atta sexdens ASBM2 | ecosystem: Host-associated > Fungi > Mycelium > Unclassified ...
TCTCTCTCTCTCTCTCTCCTTCTTCATTCATTAAACATTTTATATTTTAATATGCATTTACGTGGTGGCGAAGGATTGCAAATTACTTTCGCTGAAGGCGTTTCTTGTGCAACAAACTGTTTGCGAGGATTAACTTGGCAATCCTTTAAATGCAGAGAGAATACCGACATAGAAAGATTCGAAAGTGCATGAACTAAATAAATCGGACGACGTCCTTAGCACGCCTTTATCCGCGTGAGCCGTTGAGATTTATTAAACCTGCATATAGTTCCGCATCTTCTACCTTGAGCTTAAGCTTCGATACGGTTTATTTTATTCCAGCAAGTTTCCTGAAATTCAAGCTAAACAAATGAACTTTACCGCTGCTCAAGAAAAACAAACGTTTTACCTTATAAATGCTGGTTGAATATTAGATTAAGCTAATACAATGTTTGTCTTTTGTATTTTGACAAAGGTTGTAATCTTCCAACGCACACTGTTTAATATTATTTAATATTACTTAATAAAAATTAAAATTTTTTAATTGTTAATTTTAAGTTGAGGATAGCTATTAAACGATAATAAAATTATGAATAAAAACTAAATTACAAAATAATTTAATTATATAAATATAATATAATAAATAAGTAAATTATATAAACAATGAATACAAACAAAATATAGCATTATAAATATAATTAAGCATACATTTTTAAATATATAATTTTAGATTTTGTCAAACAACGCGCCCGCGTGTTGCAATCGCATGTAACATCGTTTGTAACGCATTGCCTGATATCGATACTTTCCCGGTTATTTTTCTTTGCCAATGTTATCGAATAAAGAAGAGCAAAAAAGAGATATTCTTTCTTTCTTCAAGTATTGATATTTCTACCAACGACATAAACCATTAGACATTAGGAATATATTTTTCCTTCTCTTTTCTTCTGCCTTTCTCGTTCTGTTTATTTTTTTATTTTCAAGAAAGATTTTTATTAATTGGAAAAAATCTCTCTTTATCTTTCTTTCTTTTTCCGGTATTAAATGATTTAATGCTTGGTGAACGAGAAAAAATAAATCGATAAATAGTCTGTAAATTTAATTTTATGATATAATAAATTGATTTCTACCTATACAGCAGCAAAAGTTTGCAGCAACATTGCTTCCATATACTGTAATATTGCTGGAATATTGCAATGTTGCTGCAATATTACTGAAAAGATCTATACTATATAAATATCATTTACACTAAATTCGCCTCTTTCTCTTCAATACCAGATAATAGTAATATACAAAATTTTCATATATTTTTATAAAAACTGATAAAAAGTAGCAAGTTACATTCCGTATACGGTTGGAATCATTTTCTATTCCATTGCAAATTGCATTGTACTCTTTGTTCCATCTCGAGAAATTTAATTCTCGAAAAAACCCGGCGGATGCTTAACTCGCAAAGTAATTACGCGCGGCTGATGTTAATTATCCGGTGTTTGCGTTATGTGCGCGAATACTGCGAAATCGACCGATCGATTTAGTTGAGACGCCACGGAATGCCAAATGATCCCCAATGGAGCAAAACCAACTCCGGCAACACCAATCTGCCGGATATCGCGTAATTATCTAAGCAGGATAATATGCGCACGCGGAATGCTACGTTTTATGGTAATTATCTTTCATGGCCTGTGCTACTTTGCGCTTGGTTCACATTCCCTTTCGAGAACATCGATATAGAAAATTTTTTAAATCAGCTTGTAAAAAATCTTGTTTTTTGACGTTTTTATAAAAATAAAAGTATTAATTTTTAAAGACTTTGATTAAGAAAAAAACTCAATCGATATCAAAAATAATGTAACATTAATGTTATAATTACACATTCAATAATGTAATCGTTATGCAACATGTGTTATATATTGAGTATAAAATTATAACGTTGATGTTATATTATTTTTAGTTTGTGTTAACTGTAAATTGATTTTGAATGAAGAATTATATATTTCATGAAGAATTATATAGAACTTTCTGTATTATATTATATAGATCTAATTTACATGCGCAAGGTATTATATCCGCAATATATAATCCGAAAGTTTCACGACTTCTTGTTTCTCAACTAACACCTTCTTGTTTCGCATCTTTTGTAGCGCATCGAAGAATACGTTGACAAAGTCGCGCATAAATCGTGGCTAAGTGCACCTTAGCGTAGCCGATACACGCGCCTCCACTAATCCGTATTAATCGCCAGCCATTCATTAGGAAGTCAGCAATGGGTGCCGCGTAATTCTGCACCTGGCGCACTCTCGCGATCAATCGCTCGCGTTCCTCCCTTACCATAAATCTTGCCGCTAAACTATCGCTATACGTCCGCAGAAGACAATGACCAAGTAAGCTCAACGGCTGCTAAAGCATCCGCTGTATCCCTAGGACAATCCGAAAGAAAACACACGGCACAATTGTATTTTCTCTTTGATCAAAACAGACTTTGATAAATTTTTATTGAAAAGTGCTACACACATTAAATACGTATATATAATATAAAATATTTATAAAATATTAGTAAATAATTAATAAAATGTTAGTAAATAGTTTGTTGTATAAAATAATTTTAATGTAAAATAAATATGAATTTTAATACACAAAATTACAAAAATTATACAAAAATATTGTTAGGCACCAAGATCCGTTTTGACTGAATATGGCTTTCTTCCGCTTATTGTATTTAACGGTCTGACATTTTTGTAGCATATTATAACGGCGTTAAATAAATTGAAGAGTGTCGTCCGTAAATACTAGAAATTGAGTGATTTTTTTCAAGCATTTAAAACCTTTTTTTAGTTTCTTCTTTTGTTAAACATCAAGAATGGCTTGTTTCTCTTATCATTCACAGTTCTACAAACAAGTTCCGATGCTCTTTATTCGATTCAGCGAGAACATTTAATCGGATTTTGAGATTCCGCTCGTAAGAGACCGGTCACGGACGCGTTCCCCGTTATTTTCCATCCTTCATTGTTATCGCGACGAAACAAAGGTAAGCGCGGTCGCGCAAAAAGACCGTAAGATGAGTTTAATGGCACTGGCACGTCGCCAAATCGCGCCGCGAGGTCGAATGCACCGATTGAAATGTTCATTACCGCCGCAAATCATCCAGCGAATCCGCGTAAGGAAGAGCTGCTTGTACTATATATCCACCACTTCGTATCTCTTTCAGCTCGCTCAACTGCGGTAGAAACGAATTGCCACGATAAATCCACCGGCGTCGATTTTTCTCGAGAGGCGCGTCGCTTCCAAGATGATAGGTTGGGATTCTTGACGCTTATTACTGTGATTCGCAAACTCGCGAGAGAAAACTGAGAAATCTCGTTATTTACCACCAATCTCAGAAAGATACAAAAATGTTATTCCTTTGGTCTACTTATTCAATAATAGCTTTATAAGTACAAACATAATTAAATAATAATCATATTTCCTTTCGACTAATAAACTAATAAATTGAAATTATATTTATTCCAATAGTTGATTGTTTAAATATTTTTTTGCATTATTTTCAGCAAAACTGAATTAATCGTATGAATAGTTAATAATTTATTTTCTTCTTTTCAAAAAGAAAATTGCAAAAATTCCAATAAACGAGAAAGAAATTTTTCATTTTTTAATTTGTACCGCTAATTCTCGAAGCGAGTCTTTAACGAAAACTATTGTAGTGAATTGGCCGATTTATAAACTACTGTCTTTTTTGTTCCAGACAAAGCTCCCTCGGAAGCATCCTTCAGAGGGACTGAGTATCTCACGATAGATTTGAGCAAAGGAGAACCAGTACTCAGTACACAAGAATCCATAAGCCTCCAGTTCAAAACGAGAGCAGCAAATGGACTTCTATTTTATTCCGGTAAGTACTTGCTGTGTTCATGGCGAACGACTTTCTTTGTCAATTATAATAACTTCCCTTTAAGTGGCAATTTTATTTCCACTTGCGAATTGTTCCACTTTCAAATGCGTTTGCGGCAATTAAGAAAATAGATTTCTTGATGGAAAATATTCGCAGTTCGTATATCTGAATGAATAATTAATATACGAGTTACAAAATCAGAAAATGTGAAAATAATGATTGTAAATATAGATTTTGAAGTATAAACCATAAAATTGTAAATTTTCTGGAAACGATTAATCATAGAGGCGCGCAATTAATTGAAAACAATTCAGGAAGATCAACAATGGAGTGACATCTAATCGAGTAACTTACGAACGACCGGATATCCTTTGAGAGAATGCAGATAGACAATAGAACCATCTTGGACAATGGTCGCATATTAAATCTTTAGATTGCTCCTCTTCTCTCATGGCGACATTATAGCCAATTAGAACGTTTCAGTTCGAATACCGGACGTACAGTCAACTAAAAAAATTTTGTCTCTCACCTTTTCTCTTTATGTTTAACATCGTTTTCTTATTATCTTTTTTCTCTTTCTTTTTTATTTTAAGGTGTTATATTGAATCTTATTCGATATATTAATATAAACTTATTATAACTATATATTAATTTAAACTTCAAAATTGTTTCATTTAGAATTTTTACGCAAAATATCAATTCGATTGAAAACTGATCAAATTACTTCATTTATACCTGTTTATTATATATATCTATTTATTAAATTACAACTACATTATATCTATTTATTAATTTACAACTACATATATCAGTAATAATAGAATTTCTAATTTTATATTTAGTTCCAAAATTAATAATAAAAATATTTCGACTCTGTGCTATAATTTTAATTAATTGTAATTTTTAATATAAAAAGATCAATAATTTGATGTTACTAATAATTTCAAATGTTTAAGTATGAAGAGATGTTTACAAAAGTAAGTTTTAGACAGTAAAATAAATCGCGATTGTTCTTCGATATTAATTTTAACTTTAACAAAATTTCAGTTTGTAATTTAAAACACAAATTTGTACAAAAATACATAAATTAAATTTAATCAAGTTGCCTGAATAATCAAGAGACTCGGAGAATAGATAGCTCAAGTCAAAATAAAAATTTGTTTCTTACTCGCTTGTATTTCGGTCAGATTTCTGATTTATTGTTATATATTGCCTTTATATTACACCCATCGTTTCATCTGGCGTATTATAGCTTCTCACCGGATGCACATGAACCTCCAGTTTATAGTATACTTACGTAATGAACGGTGGAATCAGCGCAGCCAAGATGGCAAGACTGCACCATCCGCAGTAAAAGGAGGAGTTTGCACCTTCGCTCCGGTTACAGCAACTCGAAACCTATATAACGGAGCCGCAATGCCGTACCACATACACTTACATACTCTCTCATACATCCGCATTCGCATATCCACTACACATACGACACACAAGATGCATACGTAGCAATCGTTTCTCCCTCTTGCACCTCCGCAGCGCTCTCACACCAGGCTGCTCATTTGTTCCCGAGATAAGCTATAATACAACCGCGCACTCGCCGCGCATTTGAATTGCACGTATTTCCGGGGGGCATAATAATCGTCACCCCACTTCTATTCTTTCAAATCGTGGTATCGTACCGCGGGAATTCCCTCGCGAAGAACGGTAAACATAACAATCTCCTTCGAGAATTCCGCCGGAACGTGCCTGACCATCTTTGTCTTTTACTACTTGCGCTGTCTACTTCTATACTTGGTTCGCTCATGTGCTGAGTCGCAGTGTGTTAAATTCACATCGGAAATGGTTTCGTTTGTTTTCCAGTAACTGTTGCAACACGATTACGCAAAGATATTTCTCGAATGTATTTGGGATTTACGCAGATAATTCGCATCCAGGGAATAATTAGGCAAAATACATTCCAATAACGAGCGAACAATAAATAACAATTTACTTGTGCATGTATTTGCGAATGTGTGACGATCAACGACTGTTATTTTTAATTCTAGAAAATTCGTTTGCTTTTTGACAATTAAATATTCTACAGCGTATGAGCAGAGTTGGTAGAAATGAGTCATTCATAGGAATTTTGATCACACTGAGAAAAAAATATACTAAATTTTAATAAATTTATTTGAATAGTACAACTAAATATTTACTTACAGTAAATAAATATATTCACTCAATAACAAAAAAATGTGAATTCAAAATAATGATCCTTGTACCAAATAAATATATCTTTATATTTAATAAATATTTAGTTAGTACTATTTAAACAAATGATTTATTAAAATTTAGAATATTTTTTTAATGTAGGGATGTAACTATAACGGAAGTGCGTAGAAACTCTCGCCAATTTCTCGCCTTGTAGAATCCATTTCGCAGGCGTTACCTTCGCAGCGCGTAACGTGTGTTATCATGTTTGTTGTCCGATAGCGATCCGCGATGTGCATCGCGCCGGCGATGGTATTACGCGAATAAAAGCACGATACGTAACGTGCGTAATGCACTTAGGTGCATACTAATGCGTCGCGCCGGTAGCAATTAAACTCGAAGTACTGTTTGCATCTTTTATATGCTCGAGTCCCTGGGCTGCCCGTGAGATAATTAGTATGCGGTCGCGGCCCGATTTTAAAGCGACTGCGGCAATAACCGACGGTGGCGTTTGCGAGATTCACGAATGTAACGCCATATCCGTACGTATCCCGTTTGCGCCCCTCCCGATGCGCCTTAATCTACTCGCAATCTACTGATAAAAATTATAATTTCTACATATTAACGCCTCTTGTATATTTATGTTCTTATTATTCGCTGCACATATCGAGAAAAATAATCGTAAATTGAAAAAATAATAAAAACTTGAGTTTTTTTCTCTGTAAATTCTGTTAATTTAATTAAATGCAACAGCTTGAAGAAAGTAAAATGCTATATTCACTGTACTCATAAAGGTTTATTAAGTGACTGTATAATAAGAGGAATTTTCACGAACAGTTTTATTAGATAACTTTCTTATTTTTTAATTTTTTATTTATTTTTTTATTTTTAATAAAAAATAAAGAATAAATTAATGTTCGCTTTTTTTATTTCAATTTTTTCTTAAAAAGAACAATCGTTTTCACTGCGTTTAACAAGTATACATTTTTATGATAAAATCCTCCGTCTGTAATCATATTTTTTCTCTCTCCGATTTTGATAAGCTTGAAAAATAGAGTCTTCTAAGAGTGCTTAATAATTATAATAAAAAAATTTTTATTTTCATTTTTTATAAATAAAAAATTGTTTATTTAAACAAATTTTTTAAAATTAAAAGAAACCGATTTTCTTCTAAGGGGTATTTGACACTCCTTGAAAGTGCGATAGGACATAAAATATGTTCCTTATTTTTATTTACAAAATAGCATTAAAAGCTCATCAAAATCATAGAAGAATATTTGGATCTTTCTCGTAGTTATACTTTAAATCGTTGATATTAACTGTACAAGAATACTAATCGCGTTTAACTTTTAATCGCAAAAATCGTTATATCGATAGAATCGTTTTGATCCTTCAACTCGTTACAAGTATAACATAATCCGCGAGGATTTTCTAACGAATTTAGCACAGGATAATTATTAACGACGATCACCGGACGTTTTAACTGGTCGTCCGGAAGTACCTCGAAACTAATGGTTAAGCGATCGTAATCGATTTATACGCGTCGCATCGTGCTATAATCCGGCAGGCGAGCTCGACGAAAAATGGAGTGAGCCAGGGAACCTGATGGACCGACGTCGCCGCGGGGATTAAAAAGTTGCGTTGAAATTTGCGTACGTTGCTGTCGATCTTTTTTTCAGGCAATACGTGCGACGTTAACGCGTCAAAAGGGATCGTGCCCAATGGACGGTAATGTTCCCGGTCACGTCAACACAGACAGCAACTAAAAAACGTCCGTGACGGCTGCGAGCATTTTCCGTATTCGACAATCTCGCGTCAGCCACTGTCACAATTAATTCAGTGGCATTATTTGCGTTTCAAAAGCGAGATAAGAGTTTATTCGCTGTGCGTGTATGTACATTGCACACGCGCTCACGATACTCGTCTTGACTTTATTAGACCCGTTTTTAATTACAGGAGAGGGCGATGATTATCTCACTATATCGCTGAGAGACGGAGGCGCCGCAGTCAGTATGAGCCTAGCCAAAGGAAGATTGGATTTGCACATAAAGCCGGTCAAGTTACGATTCGATGATCGTCAATGGCACAAAATCGTCGTCCATCGGAAGGTCCAAGAGGTAACGATCTCATTATTATTTTATCTTACATCCGCAAATAAATGATGAGATAAGAGTTAAATATGGACGAATTAAAGATAGAGTTAAAGATACCGGAAGTGAATAATTATAAAAAACGGACATTGTCCAATAATGCAAATGATATTGATATTGATATACCTTCAGCTCGAGATCCGTTTTTAAATATCTAATTTTAATGAGCGGAAAATCCATTACAGTAACGAACGTTGAAGGCGCTAAATTTTCACACTGTCGCGATTCAAATGGATCGGCGAACGGACGTGAGAGCAATTTTGTTAATGTTGTGGATATACACTGGCATTCATTGCGCATTACGCGCAGTAGAATAGATAACGCAATTATTTGCGCGCTACCATCGTGGGTTCCGTGAACTGTGCGGAATGACATGAGTTTATCAGTTTATCGCCGCGAAATATTGGCATCCCTTGTCGAATGTAATATATACTGTACGGATCGGCCGTGATAATTAAAGTAAGCCAATATTTGTTCTGAAATCTGTTAATTTTGTAACAATGGATTGTTAATTAAAGATATTGTTTCATTTACTCGCGTATCTCATTTTTACGTGAACAACATTGAAGCATTATAAATATTGTTAATTCTTCATTACTTGCATGGGGTGTCCATGATAACCCAGCTTACAAATTTACTAAATATATGAATACTACTCATATACATTATTATATTTAGCGCAAATTATTTCACAATTAAAAAAAGTTTTTATATTTATCTTTATCCGAAGGATATAAAGAATATTATCAATATTTATTTAATTTATAGATAAACCCGTTAAATATTTCTCTTTATTTTGTAAATTGCTTGATTTTTATAAAACTGAGATTATGAAATAATTTGACAATGTTTTATTCGAATCTGAGATAAAAAATAAAAAATTCAAAATGATAAATCCAATACTATAGATAGCATTTTTTTTTAATGTATATTATCAGAATTTGATTTTAGAGAATTTATAATTGCACAGCAACATCAAAATTTCCAGTTTCATTTTATTTGAAGCTCATTAGCATTATATGAACAGTTGTAGTAGGTACTGATTTTCAAACTGACTTTCAAACTGTCATTATGAACCCTGTGACATTAGATCCTCCTTTATTGAAGGGTACTACTCTTTTGAAATTCGACATTGTCAGCAACATTTAAATTTAGTGATATCAAGAGAGTCTTGAAAATCTCTTAAAATCGAATCAGATTATTTTTTTGAAATTTAAATTTTAGAATTCTGAAAGTAGAATCAAATTCAGTGACTCTGAAATTTTTTTGAAAACTTCTTTGAGATCTTTTTTAAGTTTTTTTATTAAAAGATTTGCGTCCATTCAAAAAATTGTAAATCATTAATAACAAAAATTGAGATAAAATATTGTTAGAAATACCCTACGCGAATAGTTACATTAATAAAACAACATGGGTAATGTAGAATTAAATATATCGTAATAGTGTTAATTTGATATTTAGAAATTTAAGGAGCTTGAATATATGAATCAATAAAATTAAAAAGGAATGAAGAAAGATTTAAACTGATGCTGATAAAAACAACAATTATAGATATAGATACGCTTCATTATATTCGTTGCATAGAGAAACTCGAATAATGGAAATAACGTTATACAGCCAAATGCATTTAAGTAGTACGTGAAACCTTATATTTATCTGTTTCCCATTTAATTCATTTTCGTTTACTTTTTGTTTGCAAAATATTTTTTGTTAACAGGAAGCGCGATTGATCAGAGATTCTTGGATACCATTATTTTTTATTAATTATATTTTCTAAACGTACCAGATTAGATATCTGCAAAAAGTAAACAGAAAATTTGTTTTTATACTTTTCGTATAAAAATAAATGTTATATATTATGAAACAGTTTAACAAAATTAATATTTATAAAATTAATATTTAACAATACAATTTTATAGTTTAAATAAAAATATTTCCATTTAATCTGAATTATTTTTTTCAAACATGTTTACTTTTTATTGAAATAATTATTTTATTTTAGTTTTAAATCATAATTCTTTCATTTTGATAAAAAATATGTGTAATACATTCTTAAACTAATTTTGAAAATCTTTGTAATGCTCTTTATTCGCTCATAACTCAAAAGGGCTGTTTTTATGTTTCTACAAAAAAGAAATTTATTCAAAATTGATAAAAAAAATCTATGATCCGAAGGAAATACGCTTTAATGACGAACACATAGAATTTTCTAGACTTATCTATTTCTGACTAACGTTCGTTATCTCATATTAGAATCGGAATGCGCCACTCCGCACTATGTACAGAATTTAAGGGCTGCGGATGTGCAGCGCATCGAGAATTAGGTCGAGAATGGTGTATAGCACGACTCTAATGTCCGCCGCTGCTTTGGATAATTTTCCTGAGCACACGCTGTTCGTTTGAGTCACTTCCGCAGCTGTGTAAACGAGGAATCGATTCTCCGAACATGTGCTGCCGAAGGACATCGTCCTCTGCGCTGCGGTTAAACCAGGGAAATATTTACCCAGCATTGTAATAGGAAGATTTCCCTGGGTTTTCTTAAGCAAAATTTATATTTTTAGTATAATTCTAATATTGTTATAAACCGTTAATTTTTTTTAAACATTCTGTAATAATGAATTTTTTTCATCAGGCATCTGAAGATGAATTCAAAAATTAACAAAGTATGGTTCATATTTTTTTTTATACTTCTGATCCTTAACTGCAGCAGACTTGTTTGCAGAGAATCTGTAAAGAGTTTCAGTGATCTATTGTTCCGATTTTAATCATTGAATAATATTAACAAATTAATTAAGACAATCAATTTATATAATCACGAATGTGTACGATGTTTATATCGCAAACGCATATTATTTATTATCACGCTCCAGTTATCTTTACTTACGCGATGAGTGGCGATATCTCTCCACGTGGCATTTCAATATGCATTGCACACGAACATATGCGATATATGCAACTGTTCTCATCGCTTTACAAAGCGCATGTTGCGACATATCTCGGACGTACGCAGCTCAAGGCATCAAGTAATTGTGCACATTTTCAATAGCGAAAGATAAAGACTAAATTGCGAACAGAACAGATGTATCGGTCATGTATGATTATTTCCCGCGTTCGTTTTACGATGCACATTTATGGTAGCACGCTTTGTTAAAAAGAAAAAGCACTCGTTTTTATTGGGTAAAACATGCACGATGCGTTTCTTCGATATTACTTCGTGCACGGAAACCGCTAACCTGATGAGTATTCATATCTAGTCTGCAATTAATAATAATTAATAACAAAGGACCGCGAAAGAGGCACAGCACATGTCGAGAACATTCAAATAACCGATCAAAAATATGAAAAATAGAGGGTAGATACAATAAATCTCCGATATCTTAAAAATGATGAAACAAAATAAAAACAGATACACATATTTATTTCTAATACATTTTTCCTTTTTATTATAAAGAATAATTTAAAAAGCTTCTTACAAAAAATGATTAAATACACACTTTTGCATGTACTAAACTAACTAAATTTTCACACGAGTACCTTTAGTGGCTCGAAGGATATTGAACCGATATTCCACTTCACGCCAAATGCGGTGCAGCGTGTCGTTAGTTATGATGCCAATGGCAGCCACAATTTGGTTGCATATAAGGCATTCACGTTTGACACTTTAGTGGAGAAAATTATGTTCTTGATATACACTCAGAAGAAGAAATCTAATGGAATAATATCAGATCATTCGATAAAAATATAAATTTGAATGTATTTCAAACAAAAAAAAATTTTTCGTCAAATCGTCGTATTTATATTGATTCTTAAGATAATATATTTAAGAGTATATTAATTTTTAAAATACAATATTAAAACCTCGTTCATCATATATATCTTTTGTATATGTATATGCGATTGTTATATTTATTGAATTATTTCAAAATCAAAATTGTACATATTTGCTACTTGAACAATTTGATTAACTTCTTTATTGTATCTTTAAATGCAAAAGATGTAGATTTTTCTTTCAGGATATATATCTCTTGAAAGAAATAAATATCTTGTAGCTCAATAATTATGGCTATTCTTATAACCTTTTTATTAAGAATTGGCTACAAAACTTCATTTAAAAAATTTGCTAATTCCAGAATGGACAGAATAATTACGACATTTTGTGGTCAAATGAATAAGAATAAATAAGAATAATGAATAATAATAAAATAAATAATATATACTATATATATTATAATAATATATAATAATATATACTATATGTATTATTACAGTATGTATATATTTACGATAATAATATATTTTTTGTAAATTCTCAAAACATTTTAAACACTTTAAACACTTCAAAACATTTTAAACACTTATTCAGCTAAGATCGCTGTGTAAAGAAACATTTGTATTGTGCTTTTAGTAGAGGCTAAGCTTTATGGACAAGAATGAGAGGTAGAAAAAAATATGCATTCAGTGAGATTAGTTGTTGCTTCAAACAAGAATTCTTGTAACGTTCTTCAACCCTTGTATTTTATGAGGTGTGACTACACGCTTTCTGGGTGCGTTCAAAGAACAAAGAGGGCTTTTTCGTTCACTTTTGAACGTTGTCCTTCGACCAGTTTACTATCACGATACGTGTAAAGGTTAACACCGTCGACAGAAAGGAGGAAGGAAGAGAAAGAGAGCAGGAAAAGAGATTGGGTGTCTAGACACCCCTACTCTTCAGTTAGACTTGAGCCCTCGGGGGTCTCGGGGTGCGAGTTGCGAGGATCGACTTGCAGCGCGGATTGCTATTACGTTCCTCCCGCGAGCGTTTACACCCATCGTATGTTACACACGGACACTATTATCTCGCCAATGGTTTAATTGTGCAGCGGTTACTATGGGCGTTTCACCAATGTATTTATACGTATATAATAATAGACGAATATAAGTATCTTTTATCTTCTGTAGAAATTGTGTTGAGTATTTAGCTTGTTTTTTTATTTTCTGTAAAATTTTTATTGAATATTTTATTTGTTCCTTTTACTTTATGTACAGATTTTATTGCATACATATTAAATACTTTAGCTTATCGCAAGAGAAGAATAAGAAAAAACGAAGTTTGTTTGTAACCCAAATTAAAATTCATAATGAGTTCAAAATAAATTCAAAAATAGAAGAACTATTTGCAGCATTACTAAATTTTTTAATTCCATTGATAATAAAAAATTTTTAATATATGTTTTTAATTTCTAAAAACGTTTATCTTTTCCGAGAGAGAGAGAGAGAGAGAGAGAGAGAGAGAGAGAGAGAGAAGAGAGACTCTTTCTCTTCTCTCAAATATAAAATACGGGAAATTCTCTGTTGCAAAACAAAATAGTTAATTTTAGATCCACGTTCGTTCAGTAAACAACTGAAACTTTGCAATACTTAATGTAAAAACATTTGTTGTTAGAGAATACGAAGCAAACATTATTTACGTTGCGTTTAATTCTGTATTCAATTAATTTATACGTAGTTTAACTGTTTGCTGTGTACTTTGCTATCAGCTTCATTTGTTAATAGAAAAAAGAAACATGGTTTAAGCGAATACAAACTTTTGTTTTTGTTTATAATAAGGTTAAATACAAAACTATGTTTATGTTTTAATATATTATGAATTCGAGTTACGTTATGGAATCGACTAAGCTGTTTATTTTTTATACTCGCTCAGGAATGCCTCGAAATTCGAAAATGTAGAGGAACTGAAATCCAGCTGATGTTCCGATGACACGCACTAGTGCATTGAACGCACGATATTTCGCGGTAATGTTCGTTAATATCGACCAACACGAATATTCTGATGATATATTCCGCATGCGAACTTCTAAGATTTCAATCGATTACATCACCTATAGGAGTGTTATAAATTAAGCTCTTAAATTTATTAAATGCAATTGGCTTCGAGATAAGTATTATCAATTAATCACGTAGATTTTAAAATAATATATGCGCTATAATGTAATAGAGTAATTATGTAATTGTCTGCAAAAGAAAAAAATCGGTAAAAGATACGATTCAATAGATCAATGTTTTATATTATTATTTCTGTTAATTGCTAATGTTCATAAGCATAAACATATTTATATTATCATACTACTTATATCTGCAACAATTTTATTCGCTTGTAGATGAAATTAATCTTTAGAAACCGGAAAGAAGGGTATTTATTTTTAAATTTTTAACTTTTCTTTGAATAAAATTTATTATAATTTATTGTACTTTGTCCTTGTTGTAAAACGACACTATTCCAGTGTCACTATGACTTTTCGTCCTATAAAGGCCAATTAAAAAAGTTATAAAAACATGTATTAATAATTAAAGATAGATTAATTATATTTAAGTAAACTACACTTGTATTTCACAAATTAAGAGTTATATCCTTCAATGTATTTGCAAGTAGAAATGAAAAATAAAATCCAGCCTGGCATCTAGCACGAGGGATGCCTTTAGAATGAACAGGGAAAATGCGCGTAGTCGATTCGAAGATCCTCAAAGGACGAAGCCTGCCACGATCGCGCGTGCTCCACCCGAGAGATTCCACCGATCTCTGACAGAAAGATTTAACATCGTATCACCTCGGAGCGTATCCATTCACTGCGTTCAGTGCATACCTATGAGGGCAACCCGTTCGTTCGCGTTCCTTCTCGCAACGAATTCTTCCCGCTTTTGCACGCACAAGCGAGCACGGAGTGACGGAGTGAGGCGGATCGCGTCCTCATCCTTCGTACGTCACTAGATCAGGTGTCCCTTAAACGCGAGTACTTTCATCTCTCGTTGCCACACCCTCGCTTTTTCGTGACGACAAGTGCATCGACCGGAAGGCTGAGCCCCCGTATTCGTAGATAAACAAGGAATACGCAGGAATTACGTTATTTTATTTGATGCCGTGTACAATTTATCTAAAATTCAACAGACTTTCGACGATTTAAAATTTTGTCTGATGTTCATATTTCATCTTATATCTTTTTATTATATACGTAAAAATAAAATTTATTGTAGTGTAATTTATTAGGTGTAATAAAAAGAAATCCATTATTTTTGCATGAAATTGAATGGAAAAATAATGGATTTCTTTTTACTATACCTAATATTTATACTCACAATATATTATAAAAGACGATTTTCTTGAAGTATCTAAAAATTTTAGTTAGATATAGATCTGAAAATAATTTTGTTGAATAATCAAATAATTATGTAGGATACGACGCTGAAATTACTAAATGTTAAAACTTTACAACTTCTTGCAGCATTGCTTATTAAGCTTGAGATTTTTATTTGATTATTTTGATCCAAAATTATTTTCAGATCTGCATCTATCTAAATTTTTAGATACTTCATCGTTCTTTTTGCATAAAAATTAAAAAAGTGTTATAAATAATGATCTACTTGACATTTTTTTCTAAGGAAGAGTCTTTGAACTATCCGAAGAAATTACGATTATAAAAGATATCGAATTTTTTCAAAACACTTTGCAAATTAAAGTTAAATTAGAAACTTTTATGTAAAGACGTACATCTTTGGCTAAGAAAAAAAAGCAAATAAAATAGCAAATTCTTTTTGAAACGAAACTTTCCTGTACTACTTTTTCTGCCAGGATACGCGACGCGAACGAAGAGATTCGGGGTCGTATATATCCTGCTATAAATCAAGATTTCAATTCGTCGCCTGCCGGATCGAACTTATGTGCATCGATAGCGCCTCGCTTCTCTTGTCACGCTTGGCTTTCACGACGTGGAGACTTCGGGAATTTACTATCGAAGTATGCCATCTACGATACGTTTGTTGTCACGATCGATTCTTGCTAGAGGAAGAAACAGAGAATGCTCGTGTAATAATGTCCGTTGAATGCGAGAAAATTTACGTGGAAAGATTAAATGCGTACGATTGAATGCAAAGGGATAAAGAGCATGCAAAGTTATAATAAAATGAATTGTTTGTAAAGTTTAAGAAAAAATAAAGAATCTTTCTGAGAAATTATGTGATAAGCAGCACGCAGATTGTGTACATTAAAAACGTATTTTTTATAACATGTTATTTCTTTCGGATCATGATTTCATTTTATTAAAGATCTTCTTTACTTTCTAAATTACAATGCTGCGTAAGATTAATCTAAAGACAAACGCCGTATAACGTTCCAAATCAGAACTTCGAGAAATGAATTTGATTCGTTAGTCTCCGATGTTTGTGAAATATCCGGGAAGAGATCATCGAGAATTACGGCGGAATAGAAGGATCTACGATCCTTCGTTTGCGGAATGTTTGAAGTACCCGATCTAAAGCCGCGGCATTAAATCATTCTCATGAATGAGAAAGATTTGCAACGCATTCGAGCGGTTTTCCGGAGAACGTTTAATTCGTTACGTATGATTCAGTTGAACAAACATTAGCTTATCCGAAAGAGAATCCGGAGGAATGCCGGAGCTTTTCTTTGATATGCTGTAAAGTAGTCCTTAAATTCACGACGTTCAGTGAAGATCTCATTAGAATCTCGATGATCGCATAATGTCAATTTTATGTAAAACACATTTATTGTATTCGATATTAAAAATATCGTTATAACATCATAAATAATGCTACTCGATAGATTTATTTTTTAATTAATGTATAATATTATGATTGTTCGTAATTAAAATATTGTATAAATTAGAAATACGATTAAACCTTTGTACTAAAAGTAAAATTCGTACTTTGAGATATTTCATATTTTATTTCGACATGTTCTGACATAAATTATAAACTGCCTCATTAAATATTGACTTTTCGTTATTCGTAAAGCCCAACTCTGTAACTCATGTAGATACAGAGCGTTAAGCTTCAAGGGACAAAGCTTATCGAGCTCGTAATCCCTTTGTTCCCTATTTTTATACTCGACAGTGTACTCAGCATAGGAAATCTCATCGAATATTACTCGCTGAGCCTGAAGGCGATCTAAATCGAAAGCCAATTAGGCAGATAACTGATCAAAGGCAAACAATGAGCGTATCGAGTATTGCTTGCCGAGATATTAACATAATACCGAATCAAGAGCCATTCGTATATAGGACTGACCATAAGCCTTTAGAAGCTGTTTGCTTTGCCATAACAATACAATCCTTAAATTGATTATTACATTTAATGTACGCATTAAATTCGATGTTATAATGATTATGTAAAATTTTATTCAAAATAAAAATTGCAATTTACACATATTTTCAAGTGATATATGTTGTGACATATTGTACTTGTCATCTGTTTCGATAACTGCTTTTTATAATCTATTATTTTACTTTTGCACAAATATTTACAATCGACATTATGCAAAAGTACAACAATGAATAGAATATACTTACATTAAATATATAAAAATTTATATGAATTATATTTTTATTTATTTTTATTTTAAATATATGCAAGAAGTACGAATTCAACAAAAATAAAATTCAATAAAAATAAAATAGTTAACTGTATATTATAAAAACTTTATAAAGTTTATAACCACAATGTATATTTAATATGCACAATCATCAAACGACAAAGAAAAAGTCTACAACGATTGTTTGACAAATTCATGTGACTACGATAATCGCCAGAAGAGATACATATGTGTGCGTTTTTCGTGATCATTTCGTAGCGCGCAAAAGCAAGAGCTCGTCACTGGCTTTCTCGTTCTGGTCATTGCCGTTCTGTCAATCGTTTAATCGCCTCATGATCAAAGGGACTCCTTAATAAGGCCCACACAACCGCATGTTCGCTAACTGCCCACGTTTAGAAAGCAAATACCCTTTGTCGTAAATACACATTCGAAACATTATCAATAGCAGAAAATTTTACAGATAAAGTCTTGGAGTTCTGTATCGCTCATTTAAAAGTGATCAAACAATTTTATCTCTGTCATAAATCTGCAAAAGGGTGAACGAAAATAAGATAAAATGAAATGGAATATTTTTCAAGTTATTATTTATGTTTAATAAAAGCTATTTATCTTTTGAAATAAACAAAAAAGAGAGAATTTTGGGGCTTTGCTCGGACAGTGATCTTACAGATCGATATTATTATTTAAAAGATGATAAGATAATTAAGTTCCTAATGAACATTTGCAAAAAAATTTAAATTCCGAACTTGACTCGTACCGCCAAGCAAAGTTTTTATATTGCGAGCCTTCTTTTGCGAAGAAATAAAAATCGCTGAAGTTTCTACAAATACGTAAAATACATTTGCGTTTTTCTCGAGCGACGCGCCGCGTAACCATTCTTGCATCAAAAAAGTTCTTATGATAATCCAGACGAAAAGTTTCGCTCGACGTCGAATAGCTCGCGAGCTTTCGCGGCGATCAAGCTTCGAAAGCTTTCGCACATCAGGCAACTTTTGGATTTCAATTGTCAACGCCGCGCCGCTCGAAAACGCCCGGAAACGCATAAAATGTATACTGTGTACTCTATACTGATTGCACTTTATGCTTTATGTTTCAGATCTCTTCAATAACCAGCTTTTGCAGGGTGAGTGTATGATTTTTATTATACCACATATTGTATGTATGTACATGGCGCTTTGATGCACCCGATCAATTGCATTGAAAGTGGTGCAAATATTATCGCAAAAAATAGCGCGTAAAAGAATATTACAATCGTCCCAGTTGAATTTACATTATTTAGTTGATTAATCACGATTCTTCTTTGTGTACTTTTTTTTATAAAAGACTTTGTTTTACACTCAATACTTGATATTACTTTTATATTTTATCAAAAACGACAAATTTATTTTATTTTAATTCGATTCGGTGATTATAATTCCTATATTTTATCTGCAATAACATACATCGATACTATATAAATATAATTATAAAAAAGATTATTTTGAAAAATATTACAAGATTAAATTTTAAAAAATATTATATTTGTAGGAAATTCGTTTAATGAATATTTAGAATATTTTTTTATCTTAAATTGATTAAATATTAGACTTGATTATTTCTTTTTTGCTACTAAGTATCTTTATTCTTACTAAGTATTCTTATTCTTAACGTCTTGAACGCAACGGAGAGCGTGAACTTGCCTGCATCCTAGAGAAATGTTGAGGCATTTTTAACAAGAGCTCAGTCATCCATCCATTTAGGTCCTCTGGCCACGTTCTTTTATTGCTCTACTCATGTCCTACCGAGACACGGGTGATCTCGAGATCTCCATTCAAGTCTCGTCCTCTCGCCTACGTGAGCGTCGTTGTCTCGCACGCTGTGCTTCCGGGCGGAAAGAATCTCGTGTGAATTTTTTATTGAAAGTATTTTCACAGGAGTGGCATACAGAAATAAGTTGACAAATGTTCTCACATTATTTATCCTAGCTCAATGCCACTGAACTATAAAATACGCGGAGGACTTTTAGTTTATAAATGATGTTATACCGTGAGAAGAAATTCCTACATTTTTGTCCTGACTGAAGAATTAATAAACGATAGATTTTTAATGAAACTGCAAAACATATCACAGTATTATTAATTGTAACTACAATACTTTCTATTTCTTGAAATTGAGATAATCGAATTATTACCAGAGAAAGAAATAATTCGGTAAAAGAAAATTTCAGAGAATAACAAAAACATTTGGAAATAATAGAAACATTTTAACATAAATTTTTACTTTTATAATTAATGTATAAGTATAATTGTGAAGAGAGATAGAGCGGGAAAAAGAGAAAAAGAAAGAGAAAAATAGAAATATGTACACACACACACACACACACACACACACACACACACACACACACACACACACACACACACACACACACACACACACACACACACACACACACACACACCCACACACACACACA
>Ga0157364_1001489_pt1 | contig 20004 bp, 11 predicted proteins | sample AttsexASBM2_FD_111476 | JGI IMG/M metagenome (GOLD analysis project Ga0157364, IMG submission 111476) | Fungus gardens microbial communities from leaf cutter ant in Ribeirão Preto, State of São Paulo, Brazil - Atta sexdens ASBM2 | ecosystem: Host-associated > Fungi > Mycelium > Unclassified ...
AAATTCTTCGAAAATTTATATTCTGAAATGCGATTTAATAAATATAATATTAAAATTGGTAAATGTAATAAAATCTTAAAAATTTATTAATTAAAAATTTATTATTAAAATCAAAAAATTTATTTTGACGAAAATTAATCGAATTGAAACTAAATATTACGATTATGTTTTTTCTGTAACAAAACGACATAAATATAAAAACGCAATACATTCGCTAAGAAATAATTTACAAAGTCTTAATACAAAATATTTATTTCAATAGTACTAACTGAACATTTACTTATAGTAAATATTTACACTAATAAAATGATAGTAAAATCATTTATCAAATTATAATAGTTTTTGTACTATAATAATAGTTATTGTAAATATATGTTTATTTAATATTTAAATGCTTTAATGTGCAGTTAGTATTTAATATTATTTAATAAAAACAAATTATTAAAATTTAGAGTAGATTTTTCAGTGATTACAAGGACAACTTTAAATAAAATATTTATTAAAAAACAAAATATATTTTCCAACACTTTCTTCCGTTAAATAATGAGAAATGTGTTATCGGGAAACAATGCATTATTTTGTAAAAGATAAAAATACAGTTCAAAAATAGCATAATAGGAAGGAAAAACGTGATTAAAGATAAATTATTTGGCTATAGATTAAATATATTTCCTTCCGCTTATTTCAATAGAGAACCGCTTAACGCAAACAATATATGGTACATAAAAGAAGAATTCGCTTAGTAGCACACGAATCAGTGATGCTTGACGCCGTTTCACATAGGCAACGCTTGAACAGGCATTGTTTCGCAGTAATGCGCTCTCCCACGCGTGTAACGCCTCGTTTCATGGCATGTGCACCTCGATAGAAAGACAAAGAAAGATAGAAAGAAAGAGAAAAGAGAGAGAGAAAGAGACTCCTCTTAAATTTCTTGTCTATTCTCCCTCAGGGTTGTATGTGCCATCCATTCCTTACTCTTGCGCTAACGCGAGCAAACGCGAACGTATGCATGCGCGCCGTGCGATTCACAAGCCCGCCAGGAAGACTTACGAGCTCTCTTCTCGGTTAATGGAATACGCGCGCACAAGAACGATGGACCCTCGCGACCGGATGACCAGTCCATTTAATTACCTCGCGTCCTATTCCATCACGAAGGCTCGGTTCGTCGACGTCCATGACAGGAGAAAGAAGACAGAGCGATAAACGCGGAACTCGCATTAATTTCCATTATTATATTAAAAGCATCTTTTTATTCACTTTATCTCGTGCGTGTAATCAAGAAGATTGAAAAGATCGGGCATTTATATCCTATGCTGATTCGAATAATAAAAGTTGCAGCTAATCTGTTTAATTGTAAACGGAAAGGAACTTTTAAGGGATTGTTACTGTTTTTCTCTTACAGAAACATAGGAGGAGATTTTCCGCAAATATAAACCAAGCGCCAACAACACAAGATCGATGAGGAGACGTCTGTAGAGAGAGGTCGTGACTCGACGAAGAATCGAGAAATCGTTTCTCGTCGTATCTTCCTTATGGCTTTCCACCTCCATCATCCAAATGTCCGCAGTAGCAAGAATCGGAATTGTGAGAAGAACGCGAGGAATCCTTCAAGGAAGACTTTGCCTTGTAACGATGTCGGCTAACATATAAAATAATGTTTCCTAAAAATATTAGAAACGCAACTCATGTCATTTATCAGATTTATGAGCGCTTGAATGTGCAAGAAATTACGTCAAGAACAATCTTTATGTCTGAAAAATAAAATTTCAAATGTATAATTCATGTACCTTCAAATATTCATTTACATATCTTAATATTAAACAAAAGTGAAGAAATGTAATTGTAAAATAATTTATATGATGATGAGCTCTGTAACAAAAAATCATCTAAATGTGACTCTTAAAGTGAGATTTATAGATTAATTAATATATAAATCAAATAAAGGCTCTAATGAATAAATCAGAAATTGAAAAGTAGCCTTTAAAAGTAGACAAGTTGTGAATATGTAATTATAAATTCTTTATTAAAAGAGACATATAAACGTTTTAATCCTCTCTCTCTCTCTCTCTCTCTCTCTCTCTCTCTCCCTCCCTCCCCCCTCTCTTTCTAGTTTGAATCTTCTTCAGTATGAATAAGTATATATAAATAAATTTGATGATCACATAAATTAATTATCGTTATAAATTAATTATCACAGTGTATGAGAGTTAATATAATCGAATGTTCTTGTGTTCATATCTTGTTATTGATTGTTCATTAAATTCCAGTAACAACTTCACTGTGTCGGGTCTTACGCTACTTTTCAATTTCTGATTAATTAATATGTATCATGTATTAATATGTATTGAAACGTTCATGTATTTCCAAATTAAAAAATTAACATAAAATCTCTGATTATTTGTTTCTTTATTGTGTTATAAATTCCACACTAATTTTATATTTCGCAATTAATTTTTAAAAATATTCTTAATCAAAAACCGGAAATTTAGAAAACGATAATTTATTAAGAAATTAATAAATGCCAATTATGAATAAAAAAATCAAGTAGCAGTCTGCGCAGTTATTATCACAGAATATCTGAAATAAGTAAGACACACGTAACGGCAACAAACGAGAAACTAAGCAATCGGAAAAAAATTTAAGAGCCTATTACTGAAGTAAAGAGTATGAAGTATAAATCGGACGGTATATTATATCGAGGGGTTCTTATTGCGGTCTCGATCGCGCGAAATTTCAGATATTGCTTTATCGAAACGCATTACTGGCAACTTCGAGAATTGGTAACCTCGAGAAGAGCAGAAGTATAAAGATTACTGTTTCACGCGCGCTCAAGTGCGTCGGAGATAAAATGCAACTACGAAATACTCGTAAACGAAAAGGCGAACATTTTTTTCTGAAAAAGTGCGTCTTCAGAAGGCGATTGCAACGGAGACTATCGCGAATCGCGTCTGACTCTTAAAGAAATTCATGTAATCTCATTTCAATGCCTATACAAATACTATTGGCAAGTCAGCGAACAGAACTCTTACTGCGAGACCTGAAAAAAACATTTGTATCGTACCTTACTACGTACCATTTAAAACGAATGTTTCCATTCATTAATTTTTATCATATTAAAGAATTCATTTCTTAGATAAGAAGATTTCATATGCAGATATATTCGCTTACGAAAACATTGCAAAAATCTATATTATATTATTAATTAAATATATAATATATTATTAATTAAATATATAATATTTCCGTTAAATATTAATCTAATATAAGAAATAAAAATTATATTACAGACAAATTACTTTTTCAAGAGCTAAGTAAAGAGTAATAAATAGAAACAAGAAATTCAAAAAATCTTCATATAAGTTAAATATAAATACAACAAATAAAATTAATGTAATTAAATAAGAGATATATTCAAAATCTTAAATATTTCTATGTAAATTTGTGTACATATCTGATTCTGCAAATCGCGCGCCAAGATAAAATTAAATTCTAAAAAGATTCAAGTGATTTATGTGACGAGTTCGAAAAGCTCAAAGTAGAAACACTTAAACTTCAAGTTTGAAAGTGTATACATTTCACAAAAAATCAATAGTCAAACTATTGTAACTTCTTGTTTTCAATGAAAAATTTCACATATCAAATTAAATTAACTTCTTAGTCAGCATCTTACATCTTTTTAAAGATAGAATAACTACTTAATCTTATTGAATGGAGAACTGCTTTCTCATCGGGCATGTTTTTCTTACACTTGCACTTTTTCTCTACTCTGTTGATTAAAAAACTATTCGTAATACCGAATTGAAATTCGAAACTCATCAAAGTAACGGAGAACGTTGTGAATTCTTTGAGAAAAAAATCGATAATATATCTTCGACGATTAATCGCAATGAGAATTATCAGGTGTATCGACTATTTTATCGGAGACGATGCGGATAGATGCTCGCGATGGGCGGTCTGACAGTTGCTACCAACTCAGACCGGACCAACAACGTAAGGAGATCGGTAGTGAGTGGTCGCTGCCGTCTCAAGGTCTTTCAACTAGGAAACGATCGGCTTTGCCTATACCCATTAAGCTCGCCAGATAGGAAAGTAATTACCGATGCATAAATCCGCCAATTGGAAGCCCTACGGCGAGGAAGTATAACGGGCACTAGAAAGTGGCGTCTCCGAGCGTCGTTCGTAATTCGCGAGGTGCAAGTCGTGTCACGTACGAACCGGCCGTTTTGCGCATTCCGGCGGCAAAGCAGGAAGCGTCCGCTGGATTATCAGGATATAATCCTGGATAATTGCAGGTATTCTACTCCGATCCTCAACTACTTAATTAGCGCTGAAACCTGGCTTATACGCCGGAAAGGCCCATGCGATTTCTCACGCACGGCAACGCCTACCCAAGCCGTCGCCACGTAGAAATCGTGGATGTTGCATTCCCCTATTTTTTTACCCCTATTTTCTTCTTCATCCAATAAGATCGATAACGAGATCGAAAACGATACATTATATTTCCTTGCTAATAAACGTTGAAACACAATGAATTATGTACTTATATAAAAATCAGCATAATAATCTTTTTTATCTTAAAAAAAAACAATTTTTGTGATACAAAATTAACTATTGTTTAAAATTTAATACTTTATATCCAAATATTGAAATTTAAGAATAATGTAAATTTAAGAAAAAATTTTTCATTATCTATAATACTGGCTATCTTTTATGATATAAAAAAAGAATTAATTGTATTAATGTAAAGTTACTGAAAAGTACTAATATAAAGATAGCAACTCAATTTTAAAACTCCGATACAATTATATAACAAAATTATAATTTTTGTTAATATGATTATTAGATATTAACTTATTAACTTAATTTAATATTAATTTTTTCATTTTTGCTTCGTTAATTGTTGTTAATTGTCAGGACACTTTCAAAAATATATCAATAATGACATTTCTTCGTAAATAAATTTTTTTTTAATCTAGTGTTCTGGGAAACTATAAATAACATCTCAGCTATAAAGACATCAATTCATCAAACATATATAATTTTTAATATCAGAGCTGCGTGCGAAAAATTTTCTTTTAATCTTAAATCTTTTTATATATAGGTTATTGATTTTACAAATTTTGTGTCTCAAAGAAATACGTATATGCAATAAGTATTCACTATTCAAGTTATTATAAAAGTGCATATTTTCTTTCGCATGCTTAGCAGCTTTTTTGGTCATTTTGTACGTATAAATTGAAAAAAGATGTTAAAAGATTTAAGATATTAAGATAAAGAAGTGCCGTGAAAGATCGCTTACCGTAATGAATGTGCATTTATATGTACAAAAGATATACGAACGACGAACAGCATCGTTAATCGGTATGTCTTGCCATTATAATCTGAGATAAATCTAAGCACGCCGTTGATTAATCTTGCTAACCAAAGCGCTCAAGCAACGCGCGGTTCCATTGTCGGTCCAATTCTGTCGATTATAATTCAATGCGTCGCGTTGTTGATTGAAGAAAAGAAAACTCGAATCATTTCCGCCAGTTCGAGTCACGATCGATATCGTATTGCAAAAGTTCAATCGCTCAACTTCGATGATCACAGCTGCGCCGACAGAATTGACCGACTGGAACAAAAGTAAACAAAATCAAATTCAGAGATTCGATTCATAGATATTTAAATACCATAAATAAACAATTTTTTTAAATTGCTTTTAAGAATCTTAAACCCACCGGAGCTGACATAAATCTGACATAGATTGCATATGTACAGTATGTGCAGGACTCAATTATATCTCTCCGGAGCTAACAGTGAGTCTATTGAACTCAATTAATTATAAACTTTTTTTGTCAAAAATGTCAAATAATTTAACTTTTCTTTACATTTCATCTATAAATTTAGGTTATTCTTATTAAAATATACTTAGTATTCGTTTTTTTTATTATTTTGGCTTTTTGAAATTAATTATTAGTATTTTTTAATAAATATTAAATTACAAACTCGTCAATAATTGTTGGTGCGTTCGGAGAGATGCTATTAGTACTATTTGTCATTCTATCTTCATTAATTAAATGTGAAATAAGAATAGAATGATACAAATAGCGCCTTCCTGGACGCACCTTACAGATTTTGGCGTTAATTCTGGAGGGTTAAAAATGATAGATCAAATTTATCGAATTACATATTGTCAATACGCAAATGAATATTGCTCTGTATGTGGGTGTGGGTGTGTGTGGGTGTGTGTGTGTGTGTGTGTGTGTGTGTGTGTGTACATAATTAAAATATCATGATTTAACAGCATTTAACTAATAGCATACATACATCTATCAGTAGCTGACTCGAGGCGGTAAGTTACTTGGATAAACCAATAAGTTTCTTCTTCAACTACCGTCATTCGAAAACTAGTTCACTAACTCACTTTATTTCGGTCAACTTCTTGATAGAAAACGTTCGAATGTCTTCGTTGCGTACAAATGTACACTGGCCTCAGACCGATTTATCCTCCATTCAATCTGCTATATACTATATTCGTCGTATACCATATTACCAGATGAATAATAAATCAGCCCGATGCGAGCATCAGAGAACCGATAATTCTGCGACACCCGTTGCGTTAAATAAAGCTAACAAAGCGAGGAGTTTCGTTTAAATCATTCTCAGACGCGCCTATAATTTATAGACGCGTCTGCGTGGACTTCTTAGCATTGAGACGACGACCACGCAGAGTAACTTACGGCGGGTTGTCGATTTTTTGAATCCCGCTACTTAGTTGGCCGCAAGAAAACACTGTTGCACGTTCTGCATCATTAGCTACGCCATGCACCGAAGTGCACCGTCGTGCCTTAGTGACGCGGGGAAGAAAAGCGCGTTGCGTCGAAGATCATCACGATTTGCGGAGGAATCATCGCGTGCAACTTGGATTTTCGCTTCGAGGGCATACTTTCAACATCGCAACTTCACGGTATATATACGTGTATCTATTATATGTTCTGCTGAAACATTTCAGGTAAACCCAATGCAAAATATCTGTTGAATATTCATTATTGATTAAAGATGATATAAAGAACCGTTTATAAAAAGAGATCGATATGTGAGAAAACCATTTCTATTTTCTTCTATATTCTTTTTCATTATTTGGTATTTATCAACTCCACTACATTATTTTATAAATTATAATGTAATCATGATTATAATAAACATTTTTTATACATTTTATCATTGCAATTCTTATTAAAAATCTATCGAATCTTTAGTAACTTTAGACCCTATTATATCTTTTTTATTTTTATTAGTTTAATTCAACTTGAAAACTGCACCTAAATTCTAAAGCGTCCTGTTTGAAGTATAGAGTGTAAGTAAACAAAGCACTGAGAAAAATGGATTAAATAATAATTCTGATGGAAAATGGACGAATCAAAATTTTCTGGTATTAGATTTAAATCTACTAGAATTCTAATTGAGACAACTATTGAGAATTCTGATTGATATAATTATTCTGGTAAAAATAAGAAAGTTTTAGTAGATTTTACTACAAATATTGTATCAACCAGAATTCCGATTATCTCAACTAGAACTCTAATAAATTTAATTAGAAAATTCTAATTCGTTTCCAACCAGAAATTTTTTTCAGTGAATAAATAAATCTCTTCATTGATCTCTTCATTGATTTGATTTATAGGACTCTGTTTCATATTCAAAAAATGTGGCATTCAAATTTCATTTGACGATGATTGGGACGAATCGTGTAACTTCATATTGCAATCTACGAAAAACTACGCAGTCTATCTTGAATGACTGTCGAAACTTTTCATGAATCTATCAGCTTTTTGCAAGTCGCACACGTGTCGTCAGATTCGAGACAGGCAATGAGTGCAAACACCTCCTCCGCGCGAGTAAATTATCGCGGCTCCTCATGGAGCCAGCCGGTGGGAGATTAATTTCAACGCGCGCGCGTATTTTTCTCCACACGGCAAAAAAAAGCCACGCTCGCGTATATATTACGATAGTTGTAGTGGTGCGACGAACAGATAGATCCCCTTTGCCGTGATCTACAACCATGGTGAAGCAAATCACCGTCGCGCATCACGAGACGAGTGGAATACGTCCCCGAGGCTTTCTGCGCGTCCTTAACAACCGAGTGACCGAGACACGTGGATGTATATGACCGTCTGTCTCTTCTCTACCCGCTCTATATACCCTCTTTCGTATATCTTGGTACGCGACGCAGCGAGGAGATCCACGGTGAATCTCCAACGCGCTCGCACGCTTCCACTCTTATTCCCGTCCTGTCACGACCAGTCGCATCATTAGGCCATCCGGTATTACAAATGACGTTGAAGGGACTCCCCAGGCTCCTCCACCTCTTCTTTGTATTCTCATTCTCTCGCCCCCTTGCCTTATCGTTCTGTCTCTCTTCGCCATTCTTATTTGTCTCCTTTTTCTCTCTCACTCTGTCCCGCAACACACGGCGGGGACGTGGCGAATCTCCTTCAGCTTCTCCACGCTGGAGTCTATCTCCAGCTGGTTGCCGAGTCAATCCGGCGAAACGTCGCTTTAACTGGATCGTACGAATGCTGTAGCAAAAACCAGCAAGCAAGTCATAAGCATTTATGAGTTTCTTACTGGCGATAATAAGTTTGGAACGATTGCTGTTTGTATCATTGCGCAAGGTGTACTGCGCCCGTTCCTGTTCTTTTGCCCGATGACATTCTTGGATATTCGTCTTGGGAGTGGAGCAAGAGAGTGTGTATGTGTATCAAGAAAAAAATTGCTAAATTCGACATTAATAATGTCAAATTATAATGTCAAATTATACCCAATTTGAATTATTTTTAATCATTTCTATAGGTCGCCACTTATTCAATATATCGTCAATCAAAATACAATGCAATTAAACAATTTAACTCAAGAAAATATATTAAATTCAACTCAAATTTAGTTTCTTATTTATTGATGTGTACATTAATATGGATGTTGTTTACTTTTAAACTATCTAGAAATAGATTGATTTTTCATTTTGATACACATAAAAGTTAAAAAACAAACTGTTATTTTTAACTCATTACATATACTCGATACATTTTGTTATTTTTAACTCAAGGGTTACCATTGCTCTTTTGAAATCTAGCGATGCCGTATTTTCATGCCTTATTTGTGCAGTATCTGATTAAGGCTGAACAAACTATGGCTCAAGACAGCGAAACTTTTAGGGACGACAGAATTTGTTCTTAGTATTGCTAATTAGACCCAATTGCACCAACGTTTCTTTTAAGTAAAGCTTAAAAATCTTTCTTTTTTTTAAATCAAGAGAGAGGCAGAGAGGACGAGAGTTTTAGGCTTCGCTTAATCAAAGTAACATTGGTAATCGGGCCTTATTAAGTTTGCACTACTAGATTCAAATTATTCATAAATGATTTATTTATATAATTGGTTTCTTGATTTTTAATTAAATACTGTATATATATCCAAACATACACACAATCAATATCATCTTTCGATTGTGTTTTTGTATTGCAAGCACTAATTGCAAAGGACATAGTTTCTCCATCGTAAAGAGAGCAAAAAATGATCTACGTTCAACTACGCAATAAGAAAGATTTAATAAGCTTTCCATTCTTCATATTGAATCTGATATTACCATAAATTTAAATTACGACAATATTATCGATCAATTTTTTACGTTAAAATGCAAAAGAAACATTTTAATATAATTTATTCATACTTTCATATTTTTCAATTTTTGATTTTTACTTTTACTTGAATCAAAATAAATAAAGGATTTTTTGAAAATAAAGTCTCGAGAAAATCAATTTTTTAATAGTCTAATATAGGTAACTTTAAAAAAAAATTTACCCAGATGAATCACGTATAAAAAGGCGCTTGAAATATTTCAGTCCACAGGCGCAAAACAGGTGAGTCCAGCACTGTACTTATATCTTCTTTTTCGCCGATATTAATATAGTGATTTTGCTTTATGAGCTTTGTTAACGTGAAAACAAGCAGCGATATATCCCGGCGCCATCTGATCCCGACCAATTTTACCTATCACTCATACACTCGAAGACTCAACCGGTCCCCATAATGAGCGATCATTCCTCAATACATATCATTGCATTAGCCTTCAGGACAGTCGTGCACACGCACCATGGTTCGTGGAAATCGTGTGAGCCGTGATGTAGGAGCGAAAAAATGAAAGAGAACAACCATTCGCATTCTCTCGTCGAATACTGGCACGCGGTTTCTCTCTTCTTCTCGCATTCCACGCGCCGCAGACAAAACCGCGTCTATCGTAATTTCCGCAAAAAGATCATCCATAGCGATTGCTCTGTAACGACAAACGCGTCAGGAAGACTTAAATGCAATTTGCCTGCTGTGTGTAATAGCACACGTATAGTCAATATCATCCAGCACGCGATCAATTTTGACACGAGCAAGTAGCTCACGCTTGACGGTGGTCAGACGGATAAAGAAAAAGGGAAATGAAAATGAGAAGAGGAACGTACGTGAGAGCATTCACGGAAGAGAGATAGGAACGAGAAACAACATACGCGGGTGGACAGGCGAAAACAGTGGGATGTAAGAGGAAAGGTCAAGCAATGTGTAGAGATAAGATGAGATAAAGTTGGCTGTAAGGGCATAAAGCCGGTACGAGAAAAGAGAAACAGAAGGGGAAAGGTGTTTTATTACAGCTGGAGATACGACTCCCGGAAGATAACGACGTTACGGTGACCAAGGAAATCGCCGTGGTTATATACTCCTAGAAAACAGATGAAGCTAACGTAAAAGTGTATGACTAATTTACAATACATCTCCCTCGATATCGTTGTAAAATTAAGCGTTGCCAAAAAGTGATTAAAAAAAAATAAACACTAAAAAGTAGAAATATTCTTGTGTGTGCAAATCATAATTTCTATACTTTTAAAATAAAAAATGTATGAAAACGTTTTTAAAAAATATTTAAATATTTTAAAAACGCTTTCAACGTATTATCATCAGAAAAATATTCAAAAATAAATTTAAAATGAGATGATGAGAAAAATTATTTAAATTATTTAAAATTTTATTAAATAAAATATAAAACATAATAATCATTATATATATAATTTTTAAGAATTATAAAAATCTAAAAAAAATTATAAAGATCTAAAAAAAATTATAAAGATTTTAATCTATATTAAATTAATACGAATCATACTATTTTTTTTTTATAAATATATAGTTATTTTTAAAATATTTTCAAATTATAATATTTATAATATAATATAAATATTTTCAAATTATAAAAAATATAAAATATAATCAATAAATCTTTTTATTGTTATTTAAAATATACTTATGTTTCAAGTATAAATCTATAAAAACAGTATATATATTTAAAATAAAATAACATAGAAAATTTTAACGTTTTTATTTGCTAAATTTATCCTAAAAGATATGCATTAAAGTTTAAAATAGAAAACATATTAAAGAAACGAGATATATTAATTCATGATAATTTATTCTAAAATAAATATCTAATAATTTAATATAAATATATATTGTACAATGAAATAATATTTATCCATTAGTTAAATATTGATTCATCAAAACGAGAAATATCACAAAAACTAATTAGTGCTGCGTAATGAGCATAGAGGAGACTAATGGTATACAGAAGCGACAAAACGGAGGTGCAAAACAACAAGGAAAAAGAACGAAAAAGATATGAAAAGAGAAGAGCACGTGAAACGCGACGCGATTCACAAGGCTGCGACAAGGTAAACTCAACTAACATTGTCAGGATGGACAAGGAGCACAACCGACAACCGACCGACCGACCGACCGACCAACCAACCAACCAACCAACCAACCAACAAACCAACCGAAGAGTGGGATAAAGCTAAGCTAAGAGGCAAGTCAAAGCAAGTCGAGAAGAGCTAGGTCGAGGCGAGGCAAGGTAAAGGCGAGTAGGGACGGAGTATAGCAAGGCGCATTGGTGAGGCATGCTAAGGCAACGGGTCCAAGTCGCCGTCGTACCTCCGTACGAGCTACGAGGCCCCGGTGGCGCGTTAAACTCCCGCTCGAACGCAGTACGCTCTCGACTCTCGCGCAGGCCAGGTTGCATTAATCCTGTCGGTCGATCCGCCGACCACGTGCAACTAGCCAACAAGCGGCTGCGAGAGAGAGAGCACGTGCACGTGTCCCTCATGCACCAGCAACGATATCACCAGCACGAAAAGAAAAAAAGAAGGATATATAATAAAGAATCTTTCTTAAAAAGAAAGAGTCCTCCGGTTCGTGTAATGTGTCATCATGTGAAATGCATCGAATTGCTTCTCAATGATAATCAAAAGCCAACAAAATAGTGCAAATCAAGATAATTGTAAAGATCAAACTCGAACTCTCTCAATTTATATCTCCCATGTGTTTTACGGTCACGAGAATTTAATTTCCAAGTGCACGAGAAGATAATCCGAGGGAAGTCACGGTGCTCGACTGGGAAGAGCATGGATTAAAACGGACGTCGTAAATTAATTCACGAGAGATTCCGATCGCGCTCTTGGGTTTGGTTTGCGAACAGTTTACATCGGGGGTATCACACCGTAACGCCGGCTGGCGGCAAATTTAATTTCCAGACGCTTTCTTACGCTTGCGAAATCAGTCCAACTGCGCGTGGAATGTGACGATTAAAAAGAGACGCGCCGTCATTCTCAGCGTTCCACTTTCGGTGGCCGTATTTAAAATCGACAGACCGAGGCAAAAATTTGAAATGGTCACGCCCGTGTGCGACACGCGTAAGCCACGCTTTTTTACCACACAGAGATGATATATCGATCGCAGCGGTATGATATAGCCTTCGGGATCTTCAAAAATTTTCGCGCTTCAATGAATCGTAAAATAAAAACAATCGGAATCGACCAGAAAAACTCTTCAATGCAAAACCTTTGGAGATCAATCGACCGCAACGGGTTGGAATAATTGAATTATCCCGAAAGAAAGCCCAGAGGCAGGAAGACGCAAACTCTTCAGGACGACCATACATGGTCGTCGTCTGCCTACAAAGCCGAAGAAGAAGCAGCACTATGTCGTCGTGATCGCGTGGGAGGTCGCGAAGCATCGCATACGGCGCTTTTTACGCGCGAAACGAAGCGGAGAAATAGATTCGTGCGTTGATTCCGGAACCCACACGCGGATAGAGCGACTCTATTTTAAACTACGTCTTTTATTCTGTTCTATTAAAAATACACTGATTTTGTTACGAATGAATTAAGTATGTGATTAGCATCAATTTCTTCAATACATTGCGAAAACGCGTGCCGAGCCAAAGGCGGCCAACAGATCGATCCGGATGAGATCACCCGAGAGATGAAGGGAACCTGATCCAGAGCAAGTTCGTGCCGCCAAGTAGGCAGCAAACTCGAATAATCACCTGCAACTAGTTCGTTAGCAAACCGTAGTTAAATCTCTATGCAAATCACATCGCTGCGAGTGAATGAAATCAAGAAAATTTGAAAACAAAACAGAAGGAATGTCGCAGGAAAAGGAAGAATAAAATGAGATTATGTGAGCGAATTGCAAATTTATAAATCGCTTTTGAAAAGACTACGTCGTATCGCGTGATGGAAGGATCGTATGCGGAATGAGGTGAAAACTGCGTAGAATGCATAACGTTGACCTGTCGTGTCAACGTCCGAGATGCATTCATAGTTGAGGTGCATTATCGGCATGCTTCGCTTACAGAGGAATCTCGCGAAATAAAAACTGTCCAAGATATGTCGCCGCCATTGTTCGTGACGAACGCGCGCGACGAATGAAGATTTTCGCGGGTAAAAATAATAATAATAAAGGATACGAGCAGCATGCCGGTCGCGGGAACGAGGAGATTATGCAGAATGGGACTCGTCGCGGTCTTGGTCACCGCGTTGTGCATCCTGACTCTGCTGGACTCGCCGCCAGCACGACTCCCGGATCCACCGACCGATCCTCCTCCCACGCCTGGTAAGCAATTTTCCTCTGGCGCAACTACTGCGACCCTTGCCCTTTTGCTATCGACGAACGGTTCACCGACATAACCTGGAAGTGCTAACACTACGCATTGGCATCTAGCGGGATTTTTTGCTCTCATGCGAATTGGTCGTGACTATAAGATAAAATTGTCAGACAAATCGGTCTTATTTCATGATGTCTCGCGAATCTCTTGAACTCGAGTGATTTTTCTGTCGTTTATTGAAATCTGAGATTTCAATGAACGTATACTTGTTCTCCTAGTATCTTCTTGAAAAATTCTCGGAAAACCCGTTGTTTAAACAATAACATTAATACTTTTCACCGAATTAAACTTATCTTAAATTGTTTGGAAAAAAAGATTAATAAATATAATTCTCCTTTTGGAATTATAATTTTGAATTTTAATCAGTTAATAAAATATATTAATATATTGAATAAAATAATATATTGAATAAAATAAAAGAAATATATACCTTAGTGTAGAAAAATTTCTTTTTAAGAACCCAGACAGTACAAAAAATCGAAAAAGAATTCTTTTTGAATCAGTAAATTATGAAATATATTCTTTTCTTATTTCATTTTTATTCTAAAAGAACATTTTTAAAGTTCCAAAAAATTTAAGTTTTGAACTAATTCTGAACTCTTTTTTAAATAAAAAAAAATAGACTGTAAGAATTCGCAATGAAAGCAAAATAGCTTAAATAACATTTCATCAGCAAAAATAAATAAAATAAATATAAATAAGTAACTCTCAATTCCTGGTTCAAGCATATCGATTATTTATTAGTCTTGAAATAGTCTCAAATTAAAGATAAAATGCGTAATATAAAATAAATTAATAAGTAATTTAATAATATCGATGTCAATGAGCATCTTTAAAGCATTGTAAAAAATTTATTGCGAAAAATATCATCTCAGTTGAGATTTGAAGGTGGAATTTCCTCATTCCATGCAAGCATCTTACAAATTCAATCACTGAGACATAAGGTAATATTATCCAGGTTGAGGCAATACTTTTTGCAATAAATTTTTTACAGTTTAAGAATGCTCATTAGTATCACTATATTATTAAATTGCTAGTCAATTTATTTTATATTACGTATTCCAGCTTCAATTTGAGACTATTTCAAGACAAATCGGAATTTGCACAATTTGTTTGAACTGGAAATTGTAAAATATCATTCACACAAAAATATTATTAGACATCGTGACCCATTTTGATAAAATATGATCTTTTTCGCTCATTTATGAATATTTCTCAATCGATTTTCACTTAAAATTAATATCGCTTTAGTTGAAATGAGAGCAAACACAACATTACATAGATAATTTTCACATTTTTTACAATATTTTTCATTTTGCACCTTGTTTTTTTAACTTATTTTCAAATTTTTTCGCTTTCTTTTACTTTTTCTAACATTTTCGCGATACACTTGGGAATCTTTTATACCAATATGCAGGCACAAATCTAAAAAACTCTGCATTAAAACAAAAAAATCTGATAATGTTGCTTTGTACTACGACCTATATGGTTTTTACATATATGGTTTTACCTGTATAGTTTTTACTTACGAGAAATACAATTCCCTCGCGTTCATTTGGCGATAGTGCTATGTATCGAGCGATTCTTTTCAAACCCATTACGAACAAAAAAACTTCTCTTTCAGAGCAACTTCAATTTAACTCTATAAGAAGTAGAAGGATTCTATGGAATCCTTTTTGAATTACCGGAAAAGAATTCTTTTTGAGTTAATAAAGCTACCACGAAAAAACTTTCAGAAACATTTATCTTCACAAATAAACTCATTTCAGAAGAACGTTTTAGTTTTCTTTTAGTTATTGAGGCAACAAATTTGTTTCTGTAAGTTATTGTATCCAAATCAACAATATTACATTTTAATGTATAAATTTTATGTATAAAGATAAAAAAAATACATTTTTCACAATACACTTTAAATTTTTAGAAGTGAAATTTCACTCCTAAAGAGTTGCAGGAGTGGTTCGGCAGGAGTGAAACAAGACTTTCACTCTTAAAAAATGAAGAATCACTTCAAGTGAGAGTCAATTTTCAATCTCTGCGGAAAATGAATAAATGAATTTCATTCTCCAAAAGAAGAGACTAAATGTAAATGTTAATTTTAGTCTCCTACATCCAATCTTGATAAAAATTAGGCTCATTCGACATGCCTTTGCATAAAACAAACGAATTTGACAGGATAATGATCATCAAGATTAAATTTTTAAGAAATTCATTCTTTAAAAGAGTAAAGTGAAATTTACTCTTATCGGACTGGCACAACTATTACTTTTCTTGAAGTGAAATTACACTCTCAACAGAGTAGATAATTTAAATTTAATAATAAATATTTAAAAAATAATGTAATCTTTAATAATCTATAAAAATTGAAATTATCTGGTCAAAATTCTAATCATTACGTGTTTTAATCATTGACAAATCATTCCAAATCTAAGCAATGCAAAATATTGTTAATAATAATTTTTTTAAAAACATTTTATACTTATATAACATTTTATAAAAATTACCTACTAATACTATAAACGCGCGAGCGTGATCGGGGATAAAGTAGAATAAAAGGTCTATCTTTTTACGTAATAGTAAAGCACTGAAACAAAAGGAAAATATATAAAGAAAATAACAGTTAATAACTGTTAACAATAAAAAAAGGAGTAAATATTACGTGGAAATTTCTGTAATTAACCGTTACATTGATGTTTAATTATTAATACCATTGAATTTTTTACGCACTAATTACCGCATTGACTCTTGATTACCTGTGAACTTTTTTCTTATTAATTTTATTTTTTTGTTTTTACAAAAATTATAAGTCTTTAGTTCAACTAAGTCATTGCTATTATTGTGGTAAGATTAAAAAAAAGACACTTAACTTTAATAGGTGATTTTATATTAGGATTTGTTTGTACTGTTGTAAAAAATGTATGACTTACAATATTGTAATTTGTTTCATTGTTAGTCAAATATTACTGTAGTTTAATACAAACTGCAAAGTGTTAAGTTCCTTGACACGGTATGAAAGAAGAAGATTCGCACGCAATAAACTTGTTCGAAATACCCGCAAGCGTTTGTTGCTCAGTACCTACACGCTATTTCCTAGTCACGTGAAGTTTCTCAGCATTGAAATGTTATCCGGCCAAGCGAATAATAAAGAGCTGCTATCTGCTTTTTTAAACGCATGTTCATCGCGAGTAATTGCATGGGTGCTACGCTTTCTAATACTAACAACGAATATGACCACATAAATGACTCGCTTCAAGGGCCGATACCGATCACTTGCGCTACGCACCGCAAAGATTCAGCAAGGCCCTGCACGCAATATGCGTACACGCATCTCCCTCTCCATGAGAGAATCTAAAAAGATACGAAGATAACGCACCAAGTTCGCGAGCGCAAAAGAAACGCGATACGAAGTTATAAATAAACCTCGAAGCTTTGGCATAAAGCTTGCCAAGGACGTAAATCTCGGCGCTGTTCTTTGGTAGTAGCAACTTCATTAGTCGACGTAATTTATGACGTGATTCATCGAGTGACCACCCGTCGACTCGTACGCTTTCGCGTAATTCACCTTCGCTTTTACCATACAAATATTTCACAGGAATTATGACAGTCGATCGTACGGCCGAAACCAAAACTACACCGAGATATTGTATTCACGAATCAGCTCAACAAATCTTCGAGATTTGTCTATCTTACCGCATAAAGACCGCTTTCACGGATAAGAATTATTAAATAATCACGCGCACTTATTTAATGCTATATGTATATAAAAAACAGCTTATAATGTTATATATGAACATATATAAATTCAGATTTGTTCAATTGTTAATATACATAAATTCAATTGTTTTTACGATGTGGAAATAAGTAGATTCAGTTAATTACACGGGTAATAACGATTCAAAGGTAATAATTACGATTCTTATCCAGATGTATTCGTGTTTTGAGGTCACGCACTTCAATTAGTTAAAGATAAGTGTTCCTCTTGTCGAGAGTAATTTCTAACTAATTAGTGATGGGTCTTAAAAATCAACACGATTTATTTGCTGATTTATCTCTGTAGCCGGCTGTAGATTCACTCTCCGCCCTGACAGTGCGATTTCCATGAGAACGCTGGTATGCATTAGCGTATTCCTAGCGTGGTACGAATGCCTCTCTCGTGGGGCCGCGTTTACCTTCTCGTAAACCTCGCGGAGCGTGGCCGCGACGGACGGTCGAGGGGAGAAGGGCAGGTAAAGGGCACGGAGTCACGAAGAATACTCGCGGCACGCAAACACGTAATATCCACCGTCGGCCCGGTTGGGTCAAACGCCGACTTTTAACGACACATCATGACGGGACCATCAACCACCCCGTTGCCCGCGGACTCCATGGATCAGTAGGCTCGGCCAGTCTCGTTACCTCTCAACGTCAAGATCGACTGGGAAATAGTCTCAGGCGTCTCGTCAATAACGCTCGCCATCCATATACGTTGAAGACGAGTAATTGCAAACGAGACGAGTCACGAAACGTATATAGTGCCATAAATTTACCCGCAGATGCCAACACGGCGCGTGACGTCTTATTTTTTTTTCTTTTTTTCCTTGTCTGACCATCGGCGTCGTCGCGCCGTCCCAGTCACGGGTCCTAGTTCTCGCAGAAATAATTATAAACAAGACGAGAGTCTTTAAAGCTATCATCGATATAGATTTATTATCATTCTCAAAAGGCAGAGCGCAGAGTTGGACGTGTCTGTGCGAATCCTGTCTGTGCAAATTTCATTAATGTGTGAAAAAAGAATGGATATCTCCTCTGGATCCATTTTAGTTCATGATTACACGAGGAATGAGTTTCTCCGCGGAATACTGGATATGCAACGCATTCAACATTAGGAAGCCTAATTAGTGGTCATGTCGATTGAAATTCCGCCCAACTAATTTTCTCTGCCTGCCTTTCTCCCTTTGAATATTACTAGAGCGTCGCGTTGGAACATATGGAAATTGCAATTATGAGAACTATCGTGCGGCACTGATAAACGAGAGAGAGCGATACCTAAAGCGAATGTTTCCTGATGCAAGCATAGCAAACTAAATGAACGCGAATGTATTTATAATATGGGTTCGTTTCTAGCACGTAGACGTGTCACTTCCGTCCGGTTGTGTATAGAGTCAATGTCTTTGGCGTTGATTCATGATCCTCGTGGTGGATAAGATAGAGAACCGATCGCGCGGCTTCGACAATAAGTTGACGTTTAGTAAAACGAATACAGCCGAGACATCACACTCGCAGAGAAATTAGAAGATGATATGCCAGTAAGTGGAATGCGAGCGATACTATCGGTAATAATGTAAAAGTTTTGATAAGCTACAGACAGTATGCAGTTTGTTATATATACAACGTGTATTGACGGCAGCGCAGGCACTTGCCATACAAGAAAACAGTCAACCGAAACTAGTTAACTAGTTACTCGGATGAAACTTTGAGTATAGAGTAACTCGAATTACATGAATATGCATTATTAGCCTTTAAATGTGAATAATTTAGAAATACATGAAGGGAACATCATGCCTATAAACATTGTAAATGCTAAATCGAGCAAAATTTATCTTATTAAATAAATAAATTATAATGCTATGTAATATATTAAAAATCAGCGTATCATGTTAAATAAACACGAGTACTATTCAAAATAAGAAAAATGTAATGTACGATTCATTTAATAAAATAAATATATTTTCCATTCAATATGATTTTAATGAAAAAAAGTATTTTAATTATTGTCTAACGTTTTACTGAGAAAAAAACTGATCGTTTGACTAAATTAATTTAGCTTTTTATTTCTTTCGTTGAAAAATGTACACGGAAAGAATTTCTTCTTACAGTTTAAATTAACCCTAAAGTAACCCTAAAAATATAATAGTCGTGGGACATTTTCAAAAATTTTAATATAAATTTCCTTCATTCATTAATAAAATTACAATAAAGTATAAAACAAGTTTGATTAATTTTACTGAAGT
>Ga0157364_1001490_pt1 | contig 20003 bp, 14 predicted proteins | sample AttsexASBM2_FD_111476 | JGI IMG/M metagenome (GOLD analysis project Ga0157364, IMG submission 111476) | Fungus gardens microbial communities from leaf cutter ant in Ribeirão Preto, State of São Paulo, Brazil - Atta sexdens ASBM2 | ecosystem: Host-associated > Fungi > Mycelium > Unclassified ...
CCTTGAAGACGATAGCTCAGTCTCGCGTTATTTCCCGTATCCAGATCCACCGCTGTTACTTGAAGAATCTGTAAATGACGAAAAATTTACGATGATCAATGTATCTAATGTAATCTGATTTTGTGATATTGAATTGCACACAAGTGCGGTAACGATTGTTTAATTTGAAAATATAAATACAAGCGATGAAATGTTAAAATTCCAGACGGAATCACGATGAAAATCAAAACAAGAGCAATCGTATCGTTGCGAGAAAGAGTAAGAAAAGGGAAAAAAGAGAAGCAGCATCGGGACCAGTCGATCCGGTCGTTCCGTATTAATTAAATGTATCCAAGAACCGCAAACCCTAAACACGTTCGAACGATGTTTTCCAGCGCGGGAGGATGGTGTATTGCGAAGGTCGAAAAAAAAAAGAAGAAAAAATGCAGGATCGGGAGTGTATAAGGTCGTGTTTCGCGCATGAACCTGCGGCTTACGAAGCCGCATGATGGATGGTGGTAGAAGGCGAAAGGAAAGAGGGAATGGAGGAAGAGAAGGAGGATGAGAGAGATGCCGCGATTGGGTTGTCTTCGTGAAGGACCAGGAGGGGGTGGGATGCAGGTTATCATTAGATGAGGAACCTGACGTGGGAGCAGACAGTAATGTGTCTAACTGTACGTTATTAGTTCACGATGGGTGAAGGGTTATGCTCACTGCAAGGTTATTCTCTAACTCAAACTCCACTTCTTTCCGCCATGTATCTATCTTGCCTTTTTGCTCAGATTTTTCTGTCTCATTTCACTTTTAACGTACACTAATGGCTGAGATATTGTCCAGATACCACCGACAGCTTACAGATCTATTTTATCGATAGATACCACTGATATATAGTCGGTACATAAGAAAGAAGATGGAAGATCGAGTAGTAATGAGGGAAGAAGGAAGGAGAAAAGGAAAAAAGGAACGAATTGGACGAAAGAGATAGATAGATTTTTTATTAATTTATTGTATATTAATTTAAAGGACGTTTATTAATATTCTAGGACAAACTCTCTAAGAATATAAAAATGATAAGTGAAAAGAAAATGAAAAAGAGAAAGAAAGAGAATGGAGCGCGAATTGACGCGATGTCCATTCTGTCGTATCCGCCTGTGCATTGTAATAAATATGACGTTTAACTGTTTAACAAATGTATTTCATAATGAGACTCTCACTGTCATTCATAATCGGCATCCACAATCGGTATTCAGAATTACGTTCACTTCGTACGCGATTATCATCGCCATGAAGAAATCCTCGGACCTATCAGCTGCTCAACGACGCCTCCCCCCCCCCCGGTTCTCGCCACTAATGATTTTTTTTCTTTTCTCCTCAATGCGGTCCCTTGTCACAAAACCTCGCTGTCGATCTATACTCGCTCTTATTTCGATTTTTTGCCAGATAATGACTGATATGTATAGATAATTACAGGGGGAGAGACGCACGTCGCCGTCGGCGATCTTCGCGGATGGACCTACGTTTCCGAGATCCACAAGCATCGCTTCGGATTTGCTCTGGGCGTTTTCCTAACGACGAAGATCGAGGAGTCACATATATAGATTTGAATAACGTAGGAATTTAAATTTCTTAAATTCTATCAAAATTCTACTATTTTGGGAATATAAATGTATATAATGTAATAGATCTTTCTCATTGAGTAACTGCTTGGAAACCTATAGTGAATTCGTTTGGATGCAATAATGCGAATCCATATTAAAACCGTTGTACACTGATTTAATTAATGTAAAAGTAAAATGTAAATATTTTGAACTATAAAATAAAGATTTTACTTAACAGCACAATAAATTATATTGTGGATTTCATGATTTAATCTGTTTTTACATTTATATTAAATACAGATTTTTATGTTAATTTGTGAACGACAGCTAATTTAATATACACCAATGTGCACTGAATGCATCCAATCGAATTCGCTATTATATACTCGCGAAATGATCGACCGTATGGTACGGCACGGCGCTCCTGCGGGTCTATCGACTGTTGCCTATCAATCCTCTACTCTCGTAGAACTCGCTGTTCGCAATCGTATCAATGCACAGCAACGTGCCGTGTCTGAATATCAGATTATCAAGCATTCCCTATCCATCTCGAACGGGTCGAGCAACTATAGCGGAATAACATCGGCTAATCTCGCTGCAGCGTCCGGTTAATTCCGTTTCTAGTCGGCGCAGGGTTAATTCTCTCTTTGCCTACAAGGTGAACTTTACGAGTCAACGTCTTCTTCTTCTTCTTCCTCTTCTGTTCCTACTCTTTCAAAAGAAGCTATCCAGAAGGGGAATATAGACGACTGGTAGCCGTGGCATACGCCTCGCGATACGAGAGGGGGCAAAGGGTTCATAAGCGCGTTCTTCCTGGTTGTCCCAGGTAAAATTACGCATCCCAGAGACAGGAGAAGTATATTTGGATATATGGAAGCAAAAAGAATTCAACCAGGGGAAAAAAGAGAACCATCACTTTAGTCGCGAAGAGATACTGAAGAGCGGAAGAAAGTTTGAAGAGAGAGGTTGTTAACTTTACCATGCAAAAATTCTACCTCTCCTGCTTTCTTGTTCTCTCTTTCTCTCTCTCTGTTTCCTTTTTCGAAGAACTCTACTGCATCTTCTCGATAAACAAATGCTCACATGACGGGCATGTAATGAAGATTTTTCTCACCTGGGAATCGAGCCTGGCGCCTTCGGGAACCTCCACATGATACTCGTTCCTCTCGAACACTGGGGGGTTGTCATTCACATCCTGCACCTCGACGCTCAGGCTGAGATTAGCCGAAAGTCCGGCACCGTCCAGAGCACTTATCAGGAGACCGTGCCTCTGCTGAGTCTCGTAATCCAATCGTCTCGCCAAATAGAGCTCGCCGGTGCGCTCGTCTATTCCAAACAGGTTGTTGCTGTTCTGACCGAGAATATAGCGTATCGGTAATAACGGCGTGATGTCGGGATCGGTAGCGTGCGCTACGTACAAAGGCACATGAAGAGGATGCGATTCTGGCACTGAGATGCGAACAGTGTTTGTGCGAAATGATGGCGCGTTGTCGTTCACATCCTCTACGATCAATTCCAACTGCGGAAAGAAAAACATGGACGGATGTCGTGTAAGCGCTTCAATTGACTCGGTAATGTATTTTTCACGACACACAAGTGAAAAACGCTACTCATGCTTCGTTAATACGAAACTGGTAAACGATAGATTAAAAATCTTTCTTTTAAAATCAATACTAATTTGCTAATAAGCATGTGTGCGTTGTTCACTGAATATTAATATAATATCGATGCGAAAAATCATAACATAAAAAATCATAATGCGAATTTTTCGCACGCTTCTGGATTATTATATGTGCATTCAGGATAAATATATTGAGAACACGGATAAACAGCTATGATTACGGTGAGTTAATACGAAATACGATGATTATCTGGATGCGTAATTTACCTGGCAATATCCAACAGAGACGCCATTACGTGCCTCGACGCTGAGAACATATTTGTCACGTGATTCCCGATCGAGCGGTTGTCGAATCCTTAGCATCCCTGTGTTGGGATCCAGCGAGAGATCAGCTTCTTCTCTTGCCAGATAAAACCTGCTTGGTCGTTCGCCTGGAAATGCAGAATACATAATTTAAATAATGTATACAGATATACATGCATCAGATATAAATAAGAGGGGGAAAATAGCTTTAAACGAGGGAAGAGAAACACATATTGCGTTAATTTATTCATAATAAGTCTCGTCGTCCACCTCGTTTAGTGAGGGCTAATTAAAACAGTTACATCGGATTAATCTCGATAAATTATGATGCGGGTATCAAATAGTACTTGAGTTTCCGGTTGCATTTGCATGAAGATTTGCATTATCGCAACTTAGTTTTTATAATGGCTCTCGATTTACTAAACATTCAGTTGATTGACATGAGTTGTTATTAAATCACTGCACTTAAATATAGTGGTTAAATCGGAAGATCGATAACTAGTTAAAGTTAATTTCTCGTCCGTCAATCCCATGCAAGGTTCTAATGAAGATGTCAAATTTGCTTTTACGATATCAATGATCTTCAAAACGATACACACATCGATCATCAGAAAAATCACTCCGACATGCGGCATGACTTCAAAGATTTCTCGCGTGGAAATAAGATACTCCAAAGGAACGTTAGTTGAAGAATGTGATGCTCGACTTTACTAGCAACATCAATCAGTTGCTTCGCGTCATGATTTAGCTTATAAATATTAAACACAAAATCGAAATTTGCTACGTTTTTATTATTTCTACTTATGTGTCATACAAAAAAAAAGAGATAAATTTATTTCTCCATTAAAACTATGGCGGTATCGTGGCCGTCGTAAAAGCGGGGCTAGTCCAGGTGCGCCGCTAAGTAGAACCTTCGGGCGAGAGCTGTCGCGCGTCGCTGAGATCTCATTCGTCACGGTTACGATCGGGGAGCGTTGCGCTTGAAGGATCGTGTCTGATCGGCGGCACGATCTCACGGTAGATCTTCGGCGATGGTTGTACACGGAGACGAGAGCGAGATGGCCCGCGGTCTGCGTTTGTACGATGATACCGAGTATCGATCGTTCGCCGTGTACGGCAAGAACAAGCGGGGCACGTGTGCTCCGTAACACGCACGTGAGAGTGAGCAACGACGGATGAATGATGGCGATTTATCGATTCCACGACATCGACCTCGCTCGACCTCCTCGCGCGAGCCGGTACCGCCCAGTCCCGCTGCCTCGGAATCAATTAATAGCCAAATTGGTTGATCATTACCGCTAGCAATTCCGATGAACGATTCAAACAGCGCGTAATGAGGGTCGGTAGTTTGCATGCCCAGGATTATCTCAGGATTCCTCATATTAAAATTCTATTATTTTTTCCTAGCTTCCAGATAAAATTTCATTATTTTCCTTGATACTTTCAATAACAATTTGAAATTTTTTGTATTTTTGTGTTGACTTGGAAACCATCAAATATTTTGTGAGAGAGCAATTTAACATATGAGTAGCAATATTATTTGCTATTAATATTGCAGACACTGCTTGCATTTAATTGTTAAATTAATAGTATTCCAAAACTATACGTAAGTGTAATATACGCATATTAAACTTATTTTTTTGAGTCAAGAATTTTAATCTTCCAAAATATTTTCCAAAAAATTTCTTGATTTTTTCCTGATTTCCTTGATCATCATTTTCAATTTTTGACATTTCCTTGATTTCCCTGATTTCCAGTTTTGTGGAAACCCCTGCTATATTTTTCCAAGAATTATGATATATATTCTATGTTTGTAGGGAAAATCGGAAATCGTGATATCAAAATCGCGTGATACATTGCAAGATATCCGGCAATTTGTTCAGATCTAACGCGACGCGCCGGAACGTGTCTCTGATTCGCCACTTGATAGATGATGCTTGTATAATTGGACAGCTTATTTGAGGAAGACCCCTCTTAAAATCATTAGTTTGTCAATATCGAGTCAAAGGCGTATCTTTAACGCACGTCATTTCGATGTAAAAAGGATCTTAATCAATTGATGAAAAAGCGTCACTTCAGTTTACTTTTCGTAATCGGTAATTAACCGTTTTATTAATGATGTATGAAATCCGGTTTAACGGCAATTTATTACGCCCGTATGGACTTTCTGCGTTATCCGTCGCGCCGCGAAAACACGTCGCGAGGCCACATCCAATTACAGACGTATCTCATCGTACACACACGCAATGAGTAAAGCACGCATCAGCACGCGTATCGATAATTGCTCTGATCGATCGATCGGATGCACGTGGTCTGGACCAAAAACGGAAATTGCGATCACTCGCATCCGGGATGTGTCCTTCCTAGATGTGTTTCGACAAATCCGCCGTGAGATCTACTGCGATGAGATTGTCTCTCGATTTCAATCAAGTTTTTCTCATACAACAGGAAAAACCAGGTAGACGGGAAATATTGTCTCGGCGAGTCGATTCGAGAAATAGTCGTCCATTTTATTTCTACGATAATTCATGACGTTGCCGTCGTTGACGATGTCTATGTCATCTACATCGAATATCGTCGATAATATTGGGTGACGTCGACCAATGTCTTAAGGATGTTATTCGGTCGCGTACGTGGATGGCATAATTTATAGACCGCTATTTATACTCGATTGAACTTGTTCATCCTTTTCCTCTTTCAATGCATGTAACAGTGGAAGGTGCATACCTCCCCCCCTCACACACACACACACACACACACGCGCGCGCGCACACATATATTTGCGCAAATAATGGCCCGAATACTTTGGTCAGCGGTGTCCAGCACTTTGAGGGGGAACATTTCATATTTTGTTTGAGAATTGCAACAAAATGATTATGGGATCTGAGCGGCGAGGAAGTTTCTTAATTCGCAACGCTAAATTCCACGATTTAAATGTCAGGACATTGATACGATCTTCATCATCCTCAGCTCGTTTTGTTAATATTCGAAAGATTGTTCGGTCAGACACCCTGTATACGCGGACACGCACTTGGGACGCGGACAGGACATGCGTATGTGTGTACGACAGATACGCATACTTGGCTCGGATCGGTTCATTCGTAAAATATATGTGCGAAGGATTGAAACACCATGCTCTTGCGTGAATGTATACGCGCGGCGCGCGTGTAATTACGCGAATGCGTTGGTACCGCGAGACTGGTCTGGAAGACGTACGCGTTTTATATCCACCGCGATACCTCTACCCATCAGCATTCGGTACCCGTGTTATTAAACGTCCGCGTGATCTTTTTCCACGGGCTCTCCGCCGCGAGAGGAGGGTCCGCCGATCCTGTACTACTCTCCGTATATAATTACGATTTACTCCGCATCCCGATACGCCGAGATATCGCTCGAGTATCCTGCCCGTGCAAAAGGATTTCGACGAGCGACTTCAGAAGGGTATGACACACCGGACAAATCTGTGTCCCTTCCCGCCGTATAAGCCGCCGTGGCGAGAAAGCTAGCCATTAAGATACGCATATTTGGCAATAAATCTTAAGGCATAATAAAATCAAAGTGCACAAATCGTGCATTCTTCCGACGAATGCAAAATATTGTAATTCGAACTTTTACCTTACACCAAAAATTCATCAATATCATTTAAATATTACAGTTTATTATAGTTTATTATAATTAAAAAAATAAGTTTTTTGAATATACGAATAAAAACTTTTCAATTCTAATAGATTATCAAGAGTTAAATTTTATATGTATTAAAATTTTGTTATATAAAATTTACTTTCTAAATCTGATAATCACATCAGTGTTAAGTATACCACCACTGGTAATCAGTGAATTAAATATGAGATTCCCAATTTAGCTAATCTTTAATATGTGAACTAACCTTATTTTAGTACTTAAATTCATGGTATTAGAAAATTCAAATTAATATGCATATCAATATTCTGGTTATAAAATGCTCAAATATTCTCTCTTCCTTTTTTAATTAAACTTCACTGATTATCAACCAAGTATGCCACTAGCTAATTAGTTAGACTGATCCACTGATTCAGATTTAGAGAGTAAAAATGAAATATCTAAACGATATTTTTGTTATATTTTGTTATATTTGCACGTTATTTTGTTTTGTCTATTCAAAATTTATCGATAACTTTCCTAGTACTTCGTAAAAAGAGATATAATAAATTTGTAATAAAATAAAATTATCGAGACAGTAAATGAGCAAACTTTCAAAATGTGTTTTGTCCAAAATTTATAATTTTCAGATAGAAAAAGAAAGAAACTACGCACACAAGAAAATTACGCATTTTACAGAAAATAAGGATGTCAATCAGTAGGATGTGTAAATATGATTAAATATTAAACAAAATTGCTTAACAATTGCTAAAAATGTTAAACATTGAATGCTAAAATGTTAAACTTCAAAATGTCTATGTTTTTTCAGCATATAAATTAACGCTGAAAAAAGGTTTTTTGAATTGAGTAGTTTATAATATAAGTCATTCTTACACACATTCACTAAATTTTTATAGTATCGCAAACTCGCATCCATTTCGATGCGACCCTTGCGTTCATTTCGCGGCCATTTCAAATTTATACATTTGTATATACGTATTTTATTTTAGAAAATAAGGCTGTCAAGTATATAAATAAATATTTTTTAAATGTAATTAGTTTATTTATGACCAAAAAATATGTATAAATGCTTAATTTATGTTAATTTATATTATTTAGTTTAATAATTTAATACAGGTTTATTTGTTGAAGTTTAGTGCATGAAAGTGCATGAAAGTGCACGAAAGGACAAGTTCAAATACAATTCAAAAGATGAACCACCAATCACCATGCTTGAAATTGTGTACTATGTGCACTTCGGCCATTTTGACACGACATTTCTGAAATCAGTTGCGGTACTTTAGAAATCTAATGACTTCAATTCTACACTAGACACTATGCTATCTCTAACTAAAAAAATGAAATTTTGGTTTTTTCAAAACGCATTTTAAAAATCTGCTCCTCAAATAAAGATATTGTATAAATAAATCTTCAACCATCGTGATGTTTTCGTCATAGAACATTATTTTTATTAAAAATCATCATCATATGGTGCACATGTAGTGCGGTCACGTTTTTCCCCCACCGATGCCAGTTGTTCGCGAGGGTTTCGTCACCCCAGTTACATACGCGTCCCCTTGGGGTACCCACGTGGGTGTAACGAAGACAAATCGCTCGCGTATTTGATTAATTCGCGAAGATCGCCGGTCCAGTACTGGATTCTCTCGACCTCCTCCTCGCATCCTTCGTCCTCCGGCATCGTGGATCGAATCGAGAGCGAGTTTTTGCCGGCGACGTCGGGGCAGGAAAGAAACCCGTAACGCACTCATTACTGATTCTCGCCCTTATGCGTTCTCTGCACGAAGAGGTAAAACGAGACATTCCGAGGGATTTCTATACCGAGAAATCTCTCGGTAGCCGGCGGAAATTTGAGATGACGACTCTCAAAAAAAATTTGTAATGTCTGGATCAGAAACGCGCGCAAGGAGAAATCAAGCGACAGTAGCGCGCGTTGCACTATGAGTAGACGTTACTGCGAGTTTCCTTTCCTTTTTGCATCAGCAAGTAGTCGCGAATGGCGAAGGTAGCGGTCAATGTTTACTGATCAGCATATCCTGCTTTCACGGCATGCGTGTTGGCGCAATCGCCGCGCGTGCGTGAACGTGTGCGATGCACCTCTTGCATACCGAGTTTTACATATTGACAGTGTGAAACAGCCGGGATAATCCCACAGTTTCCTTCTTTTCATCAATTTCATCAATTCTAAACAATGCCAATAAATGTACAACTTTTTTTCGAAATTTTCTCGAATTTTTTACCTCCTCGCCTGTTCCCCGAGAATTTTTCTTCTCGTGACAGTTCCTCTTGCTTTGTCCTCTTCTATCCTTTCATCCCGTTCTATTCCACTTCATGGTCCTCCCCTCCCAATTATACAAATGGAATTCATTTCTAGTTCCTTGACTCTTGGTCCCCACTCGTTCCTTCATGTTCCTCGTCTCTCTCTCTCTCTCTCTCTCTCTCTCTCTCTCTCTCTCTCTCTGTCGCTTTATCTTCTGTTGATCTTGCTCTGTTTTCTGGGCCGTTCTCACATGCACGATGTACTGCGGCAACGACGACGATGATGATGACGAATACGAAGATCGAGGATGCTCGTGCAATAGCGGTAGCAGGATACTATTTATTTCTCTTCGATAATGCTCCCGAGGCTACATGTGCCACTACGATATATATCTGTACGCGTGTGTATACATGCCGTGTGGGCAGCGGTACTAGCTATGAGAAATCGAAACAAAACTTCTAATTGCTGCCGGGAGGATTGAAATTAAGTCGTCGTGTCGCAGGGAAATATGCCGTTGATGTAGCAAACGCACGATGGTCATACATTAATAGAAATCTCAATGATGAATCGTGATATTGCAATTTTCAATACGCGATGGGAGCAAATCGAGCAACGTTAATTGTCTACAATTATCTCTCTAAATCTGAATTAGTGGATAGTCTAATTTAGTTACTCAGTGACATACTTAGTCAGTGAAGTTCAACTAAAAAAGGAAGATGTTTGAACATAATATAATGTAATGTTTGAACATAACTAAAATATAATGTTTGAACATAACTAAAATACTGATATTTGAATGTTAATTTCAATTTTCCAATACCATCTTTATTGAATTTAAGCACTAAAACAAGGTTAGTTAGACATAATAAAGATTAGCTGGGTTAGAGATTTCACATTTAATTCACTGATTAGCAGTGGCATACTTGGCACTAATATCAGTGATTATCCACTGATTCAGATTCAGAGAATAATTAAAACATTGATTTTTGCACGTTAATTTCAATTTTCCAATAGGTACTATATTCATTGAATTTGAAAGCACTAAACAAGGTTAGTTAGATCATATAATAAAGATTAAGTAGGTTAGGGTTCTCACATCTCATTCACTGATTACCAATACTTGGTACTGATATCAGCGATTATTCACTGATTCAGATTTAGAGAGTAAATGCGGAAGGAAAAACGAAGGAATGATCTTCCATTAGGTTGACCGACAATTACTCGTGCACGAAACACAGTTCATTAATCATTTCTCCGACGATCATTTCTTTAAATAAAGTGTCTGCTGGACACGTGGTACGATTTTAACGTGGTCGTAGAAACGCAATGTTGACTAATTACCCATCTTCATTATCTGTCTCATTCGTAGGCATACCCGCAATTTATGTACGCGCGGTCAGAAACGCGTGTCTTCACGGAGTGATTTAATGTAGGGAACAAATTGCTCGTCATTAAACAGCACCAGTTTTTCGTTATTACGCCGCGGTCTCTTTCGCGGCGCGATGCATACATACCGTGAATTTCCTTCTCTCGACTTTCGCCCATTCGCTCGCTCCCGCGCGACGATCAGGGCGCGTAAAAAGACGCTCCGATGTCACGGTCATCTGGTTCGCGAGCGACGTTTGACGCGTGTTCGCAATTACGCGCCCTCTTGATTAATCGAAACATATTCATGAATAATCACATCAAGCGGGTTCGCGAGGGTATAGAGAAAACGCGAGCTTCTCGTCTAGTTGACTAGTGGCGTGCAAGGTGCAATCTCGTTTGACTGAAAGTCTCCTCGGTAGGGTCATTGTAATCAGCTGCTGGTGAGCTGAGGGGGTGATTATTCACTTTGGTGAGCGCCAATGATATTCGTGTTGCGCGGCTGAACGGCTAAATGCGCGCGCGTGAAACGAGTAAAAAGTGATTGCAATCGGTGGTGGAGTCGTTATATTGAAATCAAGATGTCTACCCACACGAACTTTCAATCACGACGCCAAACTGGACGTTCCGGATTACCTTCCCGTTCTGTACGTAATGGAGTTTTTCTGCGTTCGCGTATCACACCGCGTGGATCGACTCACGTTTAGACGGCTCTTGATGAGATCTCCCGCGTCGCTTCTTGCGAGATTTAATAACGCGCTATTAGCGTTTTTCCCGTAAGAAACTTTTCAGTTCTTTCCGCCGCTTTAGCTGACTGATAACTATTAATGATAAAATGTGTACACGGGATGTTTCGCAAGCCTTATGAATATTTCGCAAACCTTAAGAAGTATATTCTATATGGCAAAATACATCAAATAGGAGCTTGTCTTCCACTTTTCTTGTAGAATAATCTGATACCAGTGATTAAACGTCTAAACGAAACTGTGTATCTACTCGAGTCTAATTATCGATTTTTAATTATATTAATACACCGCTGGAATTGCTACGTTGATACACCCCATGATCATAAAATTGGCTGCGTTATTCCACTTGGTGCTCACGGAATCATTTTATTTTTGTTGTTTATCAAATGTTAAACTCATGTGAGAGTCAAGTGAACGCACTCCATATAGAGCTTGCACTTACTCTTGTACATTGTACATGAACATGTCCGTGTCACTGCAAGAAATCATCAAACGAGAAAATAATTACTGTGTCTCTGCACAAATCGATTAGAATTACTTCAGCATTTCTTCGAGATCAAGTCGTTTCCATTTCGAAGGAAAAATATCTTCTCCAGGATGTTTCTCGTGTTCCTTCTCACCGTGTGATAAATGCAATCCACATCAGACTGAACTGTATATTTATCGCGAAATACATGGCCGGTATTAATTACTTATCACGCTCGGAAGCCGCACGCGAGGACGAAATGTCACGTTCATCCGCGACACCGCGTGATAAATCACAGATCGATAATCAAAAGATCTCGCAGCATGAGATCTCTCATGCCTACGCGGTCGACACGATGCCATGTAACTTGCGACGATGATTTCTCTTATTTTGCTAATTAGCTCGTAACGGGTCCGTCCCGGTCGAGGAAGCCGGTCGATTCTCTCAAGGGCGGTGCTGAACGACGATGCAAATGGCGAACGTTTATGATCGTTGGGAGTAGCTTGTGGTCATCTTTGGTGAATACTTTGTCGCTTCGACACTTTCCGCTCTCTTCCGCATCTTGACGACGACGTCTATCCCGCGGTCGTAACGGATCAAATTACGAGCTATCTCGTTCTAAATATGGGTATATCAGTGCGGAATGCTCTTTCACATAAATATTCGCTATCCAAAGATAAAACCGATACATAAATTCTTTTATTCTAATGTCGAAACATTAAAATAAATTTCAGCATTTATTGTTGGTAGTACAAGGAAAAGATGACTTTGTTCAAGTATCTAAAAATTTAGATACAAATCTAAAAATAATAATAATTTTATTGGACCATCAGAATAATTATGTAGATTTATAAAACGCTTAAACTGGTTGCTTGAATATTAACATTTTTGCAACATTTATCATGCTTGAGCTTATCGTACATAATTATTTTGATGGCCCAATACAATTCTTTTCAGATCTGTATCTAGTTAAATTTTTAGATACGATTTAAAAGTAAATTTTGTGGCACTATTAAAATAATCAAACTAACTAATAGAGTGTCAAAACAGCATCGCATTTCAGTGTTCTACGTAATTATCTTCCTCTACAGACCAACAAAATTATTTTCAGATATGTATCTAGCTAAATTTACATCTAAACCTAAATTTTGTGAAACTTTTAAAATAATTATATAAGATGCTCAAACTGATTGTTAAAATATCAAAACTTTTGGCAGCATTGCTAATTATGTTTAAGAGTCTTATGTAATTATTTTAATAATCTAATAAAATTATATTAGAATCTCCATATCTAGCTAAATTTTTAAATACTCCAGCAAAATCGTTCTCTTTGTATAAAATTTCGAGAATACAAAATGTTTGCCAAGACATTTAAATATCTTCATCATTTCGATCTCTCATAAAATTTCTTCGAATAGATAATCGTTATGTCAACAAATCGCCGCTAGAACTTTCATAGCCGGTAATGATTGAATAACAAAAAGGAACGAGAATAATCGCGATTTATTACGTATATAACGGAGTATCGCTTTTGCTACAGCTTTTGCACAGCTTCAGGCGCAATCGATTATTCCTGCGAAGAGCGTGGAATGTCCGGTGTCAAGCCAGGTCTTCGAATGAAAGTCCGACCGTTTGCATAAATCGGTGGATTTTTAATTGGACCGGTAGGATCCGCTTGTGGCTAACGATCGAGATAGCGCGGCCGCGCGAAAATGATCCGTCGAGTCGGGCGCCAGACTCGAATGAGAAATTAAATATCTCATTAATTAGGGAACGGCGCATAATCAAATTTCGAAAATATGCTTAGAAATGTCGAGTTGAGCACAACATGAACCGCCATTGAATTGTTTGCCGCGACTATAATTATCGCTTGGCCTCCAATCTGAATGCATCTCCTGGTATCGCGGTCGTAACGGTGTCCCAGAACAGTTGCATGGCGAGCACTATAAAACTCAGAACCTACAGAAACTCGCGAATTCTCAAGGAAGTTGCTTACAGATAGAAACTGACAGACACGCCACAGACAATTATTGACTGAAACTTCTGGAAAAAAAAATCTATCTAATGTTGTTTTTCATGTTCGACATTTATTTACAGAAATCAAAATAAGTCAGGTAATGAAAACTAATGAATATCAAGCATCAATTTTGATCATCACACCTGTTTGATGCTAAAAATGAGCATAAAGCGTTAGCATGAAAGGCACCCTAATAAGAGAGACAAAAAGATAAAATCTCGGAAAATACAAATTAAAGAAAGAATTCGATACAGTGCATCTGATGGAGAAACGCTCTGAAATCTCAACGCGATTGTGTCACGGAGGCGCCGAGGAGGACACCGTCAAGGATCGATACATGCCTCCGCGAGCTCGCCACGACACTCGTTGCAGCCACCGCCACCGTCGCGCAGCGAAAAACAATCTCATACTTAAATAATGATGATTAGTCGCGGGTCGTGGTAGCGTCGAGCGACGCGACGAATGCGATGAAGAAGCGATACCGTGGCCGTGGTATGCTGTCGTTGACGGGGGTCCCGGCTCGTCCCTCTTTCCTCCGCTCACGCTCGCTCGTTCTTACTATGAACCTCCATCACAGAACCTCTGGTTGCTTCTATCTCTCCGCCTCCTTCGACCCGCTACCCCGCTCCTCGCGTTTCGAACGTCGGTGCGTCTGTATATCGGCGTCGTATAACGTGGCCGCAAGACGTTAAACATCGAGGTCACGCAACAATCCTCTCGGTCGGAATGATATTCGTTAATGAGAGGACGGTCGTTTCTTACACGGCACGCGTGTAATTGAAAACTGGCAAGAAATTTAAAACGCTCAATCTACGACACGTGAACCGAGTCGGCTCTCTTACCTTTAGAGATCGCACGTCTCTTTCATGCCGGTCTCTCACAGAGAACGCGATTGAACGATCGAAGAATATAACGATGTCTATTGACACTTTGATCTAACTGATCGACTGCCTGACCAATCGTATCCGTCTTACAGATACGTCTGTCTACTTGTTTGGCATGTCGTCCAGATCTGCCTCCCGCGGTGAGACACATTTATCCACTTGCAACTGTATTTGTCTCCCTCTCAAGCATAAAGATACCATGTCTAGTGTGTTACGCAAATATGAAGATACCTATATGTATAATCCACACAACGTATGCAAATGTTTTTATAACCTGTTCTATAACAATAATTCGACGCAATCCAATGCCAATGCAACGGAGAGATTTAGAGCATTTACGGTTAAAGCGCTCGAAACGTTGAAGAAAACTGCGTGTAATCAATAGAAGGTTTGTTGTATCAAAGCAAATAATTGGCTACGATACGTAGCGTGCAGCGCACAATAGTGCAAAAAACACGTGTGTCGAATTGTCCGAGCAAACGAATAGAACTTTGTACATACGCTAGACATCTTAAAGTGAAGACGCTAAATAATTAAGTATACATCCGGCAAGTAACAGAATGAAGAACTGAAGAGGAATTGGATGAAGTTCAGAAACGTACATAATCGAGACAAGACAATGGAAGGTGACATTACAACATCGACTGGTTTCCAGCGACGCGACGATAAATTAAAATCAGGTTTATCGACGTTGATTAGTCTAAACAATGACGTTGCTTGCTTCGGTAAAGTGAAAATCATAAAGAATGGCTGCGTTCAGAAAAAGCAGTTTTATAAGTGTTGTAAATTTTTTTGATATAATTATACCATACATTTAGATCCAGTGAGGAACTAAGCTAGATTATCATATTAAAGAATTTTATAACAGTTGCAAAACTGCTTTTTCTGCTGAACGCAATTAATATTTTCAGCAAAAATTCAATTAATTCATAAATAAGTATTATATCTAAAATGCTATAAGAAGCAAAAAGGAAATCATATTGAGATTTTCATGACTCCTGAAAAAGATAATCTTGCTCAAGTATCTAAAAATTTAGCTGGATATGAATCTGAAAATAATTTTGAATTGTCAAAATAATTATATAAAATGCCTAAACTGGTTGTTAGAATTTGTCAAAATTTTTGCAGCATTACTCAGTACATTTGAAATTCTTATGTATTCCTTCGATAATTCAATAAAATTATTACATATCTTTTATCCAGCTAAATTTTTAAATTTTTACACCAGCAAAATCATCCTTTCTATATATATTTCTCTTAAATATTTCTTTATATGTCTTTATATGTAAAAAAAAAAAAACGAAATCAACGCTAGAAGGGTAAGAATGTATCTATTATCGAAGCGCTTAGATTCAAGTGTCAGTTTCAGGTAAACTGAAAGTGGAACACGATCCAGCGATTCGCAATAAGACTGGATTGCACAGAGTACATCGCTAGCTAAAAGACCGGCGCGGCGGTGAGATCGGCGCTCACGGAGCATCGACATGCACTCTTATCGCGCACCCCCTTCATTTCTTTTCTCCTGGGACAATCTCATCTAGGATTACACCATGGTAATTCTCCCGCAACCGGCCCGACGAAATTCCAGGAGTAACAGAGCCGCTCGAGGGATCCGATCGTCGAAGATTCCGTAGGAAGAGCGGGAAAAAGATATATGTACATGTGCACAGTTGTATATACATACACACTCGCGAGGGAGATTCTACACACTGCTTCGTGCGATGGTAAATGGCGATAACGAGGCGTGAGATAAGAGTCGTGAAGGTGCATCATAGAAGATGCGAAGAAATACGGAGCCAAGAAAATCTTGCTCTATCTCCTCTTCATCCCTTCGTATCATTTCCTTCGTACCAATGTACGTTATCAACGTATCTACAGGATGTCCCACAATCAGTACTTCTCAATTACTACAAAACAAGAAGACGAATTGTTCTAATTACAATATTCCATTAAGCGTGATCGATATTAATTCTTGCGAAAGAAATAAAATTCCGCCGTTTAATCTCCTTATGTGTTTTCGTATTCTGTACACTGAAAAAAATTTATTAAATTTTAATAAATTTATTTGATTAATAACTTTTACTTACAATAAATATTTACTCAATAAGAAAAATGATACTTAGGTATATCAAATTAATAGTTCTTATATAAATATATAAAAATATATGTTTACGTTTAATAAAGATTTAATTAATACTATTCAAATAAATATTTATTAAAATTTAATAAATTTTTTTCGATATGAATTAATACTGCACATTCGTTCTTAGAGATGTTATAAAATCGTGATTTTGACGTCTCAATTGTCTTTTTGTCATGATTATAGCGCGGAATTAAAATCGATTCATACGAGAATTATTGTTGAAGTTGCAGTTCCTTCGCGAGAATTCATCGCACAAGGCATCCATGAAACATCTGCGAATTCCAACGATATGGCGATGAGGCGGATTCGAGAGAAGAGTATTCAAAGGATTCGCGCGTTGCGAGAGATTTTGAGTTTTAACATATGCAATAATCTTGATAATCGATGCAGCTTTTTGACGAACTCGAAGGAATATCGTCAGAGGAATCAGAAAATGGTGAAACATGTATAAAAAAATAAATGATAAATGATTATTTGTAGTAAATAATGTTTGTAGTAAAGAGATGCATAGAAACTTGTACCTGGCCTTCTATACGTGTATCTTTTACTAGAAAGGCAATATTAAAGCATTTCTGAATGATTGACAAATACTTATGCATCATAAAACTCACTATCACTTAGATATGAAGTTCTTACGGACAACAAAGTAAGAATTGTATAGGATAACTCCGGGATATACGATCGTATCTATCAAAAACTTAATTTATTAAGTATTATTTACTATGTTTAAAGTAATCGAACTATATCATAAGTAATCGAACTATATAAAAACTTTGTACTGTCTACTACTATAAAAAAATATTAGAAATCCGAAATGTTTATTTTTCGTGCTAAAAAATAAACTTTTTAAAACCCTTTTGTCATATATCCCATAGGGGTGGGATATATGGCTACTCATAGGGAGAGGGAGGGTATATACGACTCAAAAAATTTACAAATAATGCATACAAATAAGACGTAAAATGACATAAGAACTTATAAAATGCGTTTATAAAGTTTTATTAAGGAATAAGAACGATACATATGTATGTGAAATAATAAATAATAATTACAATCTTCCTACATATATAATATTACAAGTGTTATGAGGTACATATTTCTATGTAATGCGTTTATTGCATTTAGTGCATTGAATTCAAACTTTGAATGCTTTGGACATAAATCTCACCCGCTAAAAATGCCGTATATTCCAAACCGGTGGAATATACAAGACAACAAACTAAACAAAGAATACAAAAACAAAGCACTTGTATTTTGCTATACAACATGTTTTACTATTTCTCTACACGTATGTATCACGAAATAATCACTAAGTCTTTTACGTGTCCTACAGTAATCATTTTATGTAGATTATAATTTATGACGACGCTACTTATTACAGTGACAAGTCGATTCAACTCACAATAATTTCATTAATATTAACAGTAAGAACTGAAATCATAACACAATAATATAATATAAAGGTATGTAACAGAGTAGTTGCGGAAAAATTACCCCTACTCCTTCTATTTTTTCTGATTTCTGCAGCGTATTTGCCGGAGATATCCTAATACCAGTTACATTAATCTAAACACTCTGGATTACCTTAAACAGTCAATGACCCTTGATGCCTCGGGTCTTTCCTATGCATGAATATGGAATACGGAACAAAAATTTAAAATAAAACTTGGTCTCCTTATCCACCTTCTCGGATCGATTAGTTGCGTGGCCACGCACGCTATAGCGTTTAAATTGAACGGCGCACGAATACCGGAAAAGACAAGAACTCCACGCGATTGCTAGATCGGAAAGCTATAATGTCGGTTGCAGCACGGCTGAGATTTCTGCGATGCCCGCTGGTCTTTTTTTATTACAATCTGCCTTACAACACTGGATTGAAAACGATTGCGGTAAAGGCGACGATGTGTAAGCGGCTGTATGCGTGTATTTCCGTGTACGTACGTGTGTTCGTGTGCACGCGCGCAAATGCTTCTACAGTTGAGATAGCGAAGCGTACCTAAGCAGCACGGTGTATCTCGCGAGCATCTGCGAATTCCACCGATCTGCGAACGACTTCCACGATGGAATACGTTCAAAGGCGCTTTTCCGAGATTCTCTCGCTCGGCGGGGTAGAACGGAATTGCGACCGAGTAACAATACGCTCCCAGAGGTAGCAACAATGTGGCGAACAATAGTAAAATAAATTTAGAGAAGAAAAAAGCGCCAAAAGAGACACGCACGCTTGAAGAGTACATTCCGATAGGAAACAAACGGGATATCAATGGATTCCAGTAATATTCGTTTAAAATCGAGGCAAGAGCTAGAAAATCCAGGCAAAATATTTTTGTAATAAAATTTGCAGAAAGTTCGATAATATTTACCGTTAATAAATGATTGCTGTTGTTGAAATACATAGTCTGTTTCAGTGAATGATTTGCGCAATGAACAGCTGCTATTAAAAAATGATATAAATTAGCGGATGACAAACGCGCAGAAATTATGATATAAGAAAAAAGTTGGTAATATTCAAGATAAATATCATGAATATAATTGCAGATAATACAGGTAATAATCGTGGCCCATTCACGAAAAAAAATTTGTTTCTCATGACAGCCGCATTCAGGAGGGAAGTAATGAAAACATCGGATATAAAGCCGGCGACGGGACGAATTAATTACTGCGCGTAATTTTGTATTCCTCGACCCCACTCGGACGTGCGCGAAAGGAACTAATTAAAACCTCGGGGACAAAGGTGATGGCGTGTTGAATTAATAGCGCACATAATTTTAAATAACAATCGACGAGAAATCAAAAATACTAGAAGTATACTCTATAGAAAAAAAATGTTTGATTGAATTAACTGGAATTCTAGTGGAAAATGGACGATCCAGAATTCTAGTTAAATTCACAAGATTTCTGGTTAAATCTATTAAAATCCTAATTGAAACAACCAATATTCCGTAGATTTAATCAGAAATCTGGTAAACTTAACCAGAAATCTGGATC
>Ga0157364_1001491_pt1 | contig 20001 bp, 18 predicted proteins | sample AttsexASBM2_FD_111476 | JGI IMG/M metagenome (GOLD analysis project Ga0157364, IMG submission 111476) | Fungus gardens microbial communities from leaf cutter ant in Ribeirão Preto, State of São Paulo, Brazil - Atta sexdens ASBM2 | ecosystem: Host-associated > Fungi > Mycelium > Unclassified ...
CTTCTCTCTCTTTCCTTGGTACAAATCTCTCTTTTACTTCTATTGCATGATTTCATACTTTTTTCATTAGCATTCTTTTACTCACTTTCTTTCCAAAGATATGAATCTACTTGTGAAACCTTTAAGAAACCAGTTTCTTAGCCTCTTCTTTGGACTTTGCTGCTTTTTCTTCTTCATCCCAAATCTCCCATTTCTCTGTTATTTTCTTTACTTCCATTGTTCTCTTATTTTTTGGTTTTCCTTCTTTTTTCTTTTTTCCTCCTTCTTCTATTTATTTTCTTCTCATTTTCTTTCTTTTTTCTCTCTCTTTTCTTTTTAATTTTGTTTTTGTCACCCTAATTTTTCCTGCTTTGGTATCCATAGCTTTCCACATTTCTCTGGATACCTCATCACTTTCACTTCTCCTGTTCTCCAGTCAATCTCAGGATTGTGGCAAGCAAGCCATAACATTTCTAAATTATACTCTACTTCTGCCCTCTAATTACATCTATCTCCATTCTCTTCTTGTACCCCTGATAATAAATATTGACTTCCACCATATGCTCAACAAGTCCTTCCTTATTGAAGAAACTATCTACATTTCTTATATATATTGGTCTTTCTATTTTTTTCAATTTAAACCTCTACTTTCTTATAAACTCTGAACTCATTACCAGTTCCATTGCTCCACTATCTAACAACACCTCTACTGTCCCTTCTTCTTGTATGTCAATTCATTCAAGCCCAATCTTTACTATGACTTTCCTCAAAATATTCCCATTATCTAGATTGCAGCAGGATTCATTGTCCATTACTCTAAAGAGCATTACAAACCTAGTGGAGTTAAAATCTCATTGAGGACTATTAGATTCTCTTTCCCATTTAAATTATGATTGTTCCCATTATTCAAGTTGTCCTCATATTTCATTCTTCTCTTTTATTCTATAAACCTCCAGTTCTTATAGTTTCTTACAATATGACCAGAACCCCTACAACTGTAACAATTCCTTTTCCTATCTACATCTATAGCATATAAATTATGCCTAAGTATAAATTTTGTCCATTAATTTGGATTCACCATAGTTGTGTTAGTTCTCTTTACTCTTTCCATTGGTGTAGGTCCTGCTGGCACCTACTGTTGGATCTCTTATCTCCTAAACCAAACCTGAAGCTAAGGCAATCATTGTTCTTGTGCTCCACTAGCAGTTGTTGATATATTTGTCCTTTGAGCCAGAGCTTCTGTTTTTCTTCTCCCTCTTAATCTTTCTTCTTCTCTTCTACTTTTCTTTCAATATCTATCCAAATTTACTGTTCTCTCATACTACTGTTTAATACTTCTAGGAGGCTATTTTGTCTCTATCAGTTTTTTTCTGATTATCCCATTTATCTCTTTCTTAAAATTCTTTACCAATAATCTTCCTTTGTATGTATTATGTTACAATCAATACCTTGAGAATGCAATATAGAGAAGGAACAAGGGTCTGATAATATGATTGGCTGTGCCAAAGTAGTCTCAGTTAGTGCCTCATGTAGTAGATGTTCTAACTTTATGTTCTCCTTATGTTCTATGACTCATTTTCCTCATAGACTATACATTGATTTCTTATGGCTTGTATGTATATATAACATAGATACTATCCTATATCCTTACACTTTTCTACTTAAATACATTCCTATTCTCATCTCAAGTCTTTGTCTAAGTGCAATCTGAGCTTTACAAGTAAAGGTTGTAACATATTATCTCTTGCTGTTCTCTTAAACTCCTGTACAAACTCTTCCATCATTCTATTTCTCTGCTCTACTTTCTTCAATTCAGCCATCTTCATCATTTTATTATCATCTTCTCCAAACTTTTTCTTCAAATCTACCAAAAATTCTTCCACTATTACATATTCCAATATTTCTGCTTCTAAGTTCTCCAAGATATTCTCTTTCTAAATATCTGCTAATCCTCTCCATACATGAGATAGTCCCTACTGAATTTGTTCTTCTACTACTGCCTCTCTCATCCTCATTCTGATAAATAGCTTGTATACTATTAAGAACCCTAAAACCTTATTTATAACTTTGTCAAATATTTGTGGCTTAGCCACTTCTATATTGAATGTGATGTTGGATTAAGGGACCACTACTACTCTTGCTCCCACTCTTGCTCCTGCTCCTGCTCCTACTCCTACTTCTACTCCTATTAATACTTGAAGCTATATCTGTATATTGGTAATTTGCTTCTGATATTATTAGATGGTCTGTTCTATTTGTATTTGGTTGAGTTGACTCATAGTGTTGTAAAGTAGAAATAATAGTGGTGATGGGGTTGTGTTAGATATGTGAAGCCTGGACACTAGTTTTTTCATTTAATATTTTCTTTTCTTTTTCTTTTGATTTATATTTTTATTTCAAACTTAGAGTTAGGGTTAGAGTGACAAAGATCATGCTGTCACATCAGATGACATAGTCACAAGTTATAAGGTCACAAGAGAAGAATATAGAAGATTCTGGATTGATAACATCATAATAATATATAGTATATATGTTGGCCTTAAAGCAAACATATGGTCATCACTTCTTTCCTCTTACCACCATCTTGTATGGTAGCGCCTATTGGAAATATAGCAAATAAATTCCCTTCTTCTACTTTCAGCTCTTCAACAACGCCTAAATTGCAAGCTCTAGTATTACCAACTGTATCTTCTTTAAACCACACAGGGATGGACATTTCTATAGGACAAGTACCTGCTAACAACTGCGAGGTAAGAGGGAGAACCCCTACCACCACTTTAAATCTCTCCAGAGAATCCTTGATGACATCTTCTGGATATACAATGCCATACTGTGATAAAATGAATGACAGGATGAATTGCAAATCCACAAGCAAAGACATGAACTCTGAACTGTCCTATGAGACAGAGCAGGAGAAAGCATTACAAACTAGCAAGGTGGCTGACCAGTAAGATCTCATGAGGCCCACGAGTGGTAATAATGAGGCTTTCCCAACACATGCATATCATGAGGAGAGTATTATTAACATATAGCTACTTTACGATCCACATACCCCTACAGAGCCAGACCTTTGGAGTAGATCTTTTTACCCCATTTCACTCCATGGTTCAATTGAACACTTTGCTTTGGATTTGAAGAGTATTAAAGACTCTTTGAACTTTATATCAAAATATATTACTAACAAACAGGTCAATGGTAAAGAAGTTAATGATCTTAAGGATTTTAATGGCATGGGCAATGCCATTTGGAATTTTATCTTATTGGTATACAAGACTAAATGGGATGCCCTCTATATGGATAATAACACTAACACTCTTAGAGCAAAAATATCTTCTAAATTCACTCTGAGAGTTATGCCTAACAAGAACAACAACAAGAAGGAAATTGCAAAACTGGTTCCCGTCTCCATTGAGAAAGTCCCTCCTCCTCCTCCTCTCCCAGCTAAATCTAAGAACGAGATCAACACAATCTCGAAGTATTTCAAAGGTAACAAGACCATGACAAACCCTACAAAGCTGACCAAGTCATACGCTCAAGCTTCAAAACAATTAGCAAACACTTCTGAAGTGCTCAGGATCAAGGAATCCTTCCTAACTTTAAATGCTAATCAAATTGACCAGGTTAACAATATTGTTAAGGGTAACCCTAAGCCCAAGCCCCATATTCAGATGACCACAAAAGGGCCATCAAGAAAACAAGTAATTATTCCCATAAGTAATGACAACAACAACTTATTCATAAAGAATTCCATGTTTTATGTTGCTAATATCAACAGGCTTCTCAGAAATGCCATATTGGAAGTTGCAGTAGACTTCATTAGATCTGACCCCATTAGCCTAGTGATTGTCACCAACAAGATCACTAGCCAGTCTGATCTCCAAATTATAAGTCAATACATAAAGAAATCAGAAGACATCAATGAGCTACAGATTGAGAAACCTCGCCTCCTTCAATCAAAATTGTACCTTAAGATCATTGGATTTGATGATATCAAACTCGCTTCTAGACCAAAGGTTATCAAAGTATTGCCCAAGTCAGATATGTCAATTGTCTGGATCGACATTTGGGATCACCAGAGTGGAAGCAAAGCTAAGTGCCTCATCAATTGGTACTTTAATGTTGGCAGGTATATCACTACTATTAGAGAGGCAAACATGAACCTGGGCGTGCCCCAATGCAAAAACTGCTAGAGGTGGGGACATGCAACCTTCTCTTACAGAATCCAAGGCTCCAAGTATGTCAAGTGCAATGATCCACACAAATCCAAAAATCACCAAGAATTTGGGTGGTGCTGCAAAGTGAACAAGAAGATGAACCCTCTACATCTTGAGACTAAGAAGGGCAATCCATGCCCTCACTTGTTCAAATGCTCTAATTGTAGGGGTGATCACCAGGCTGACTCCAACCAGTGCCCATTCTGGAGGCATTGATTCAACAGTGAATGGTACCAAAAAAAATACACTGAGATCCATGAAAACAAGGTCAAATCAACTTGCTCTTTGGAGAGCAACAAGTAGCAAATATAATTTTGAAAAACCTCAATATCCTTTCACAAAATATTTGCAAGAACCATCTTATAGTCAACACTATCCTCAAGACTCAATCACACTTTAACATTATTCTCATCCAAGAACTACCTTGGTTTGTCATCCATCAAGTCCCAAGCACTGCGAATAGTAAGGGCAAAAACTTTATAGAAACTGTCCACCACCCTAATTGGATTCTATTCACAACTAATCCAGTGAACAAAGTGACCTCCCCCAGGGTCACTGTGTATATCAACATCCATCTCTTCCCTCTTCATTTCTCTTTACATCTTGACATTATTAATCACTCTGACATTCTTCTTATGTCATTTACTAATGACCACGTCCAATACTTCATCATGAACATTTATTCAGACTCATCCCACTTGGCCTTAAAATATCTTAAGGATATTGAGGTCAACATAGACAATGTTCTTGTCATGACAGGAGATTTTAACATCAGGGATAGCTTATAGGACCCTTCCTTTCCCCACCATTCATCCATTAGTGACGATCTTTTAATTATTACAGACTCTTTCAACTTAACTCTTTTGTCACCTACTAACTCTTGTTCTACTAGGTACTCCGACATGATAGAAGAAGCTAATTCGACCATTGACCTTATGTTTCTTAGATATGAGTCAAGCAAAATCAACCAGCACTCCATTCACCCAGAATGGCATCTCATGTTCAATCACGCTCCCTTATCCGTTGCCATTCCCATTGTAGACAAAATCATTAATATCTCAAAATTTTCAATTTAGCAAAAGAGCGAACAGGAAATTGCATTCATTGAAGAGGTTATTTCATCCTTCAAGAACTTTGACACTTCCAACATTGTTAACAAGGAGTGTCTTGAATACATGGTCAACAATCTTGATTTGTTAGTCAACTGAGTGTAGAACAAAAATGCAAAACAAACAAGAATCACAAAACACTCCAAAAGATAGTGGTTAGATGAGTGCAACAAGGCCCTCACTAACTATAGAGTGTCAAGAAGTTTGGACAATTGGAAAACTTTCAAAAAAGTCATAAAAAACACTAAAAGGTCCTTCTTTGACTTGAAGATTCAAGAAGTAGCAGATAAGAGCCATAGTCCATGAGAGCTGATGAATTGGATTAACAAATGCAAACTCCCCACTACTAAAGCTATCAAATATGAAGGCCAACCATATTTCACCCCAGAAAGCCTTTGGGGTGCTCTTCATGCCACATTTAACACTGCGCTCCATCGTCAGGTCAACACAGAAGTCCTTAATGAGTTAAGTCCCAAACCCACCATAAATTGGATTCCTTTCTCAAAAGAAGAATTTAGACAAGCCCTAATCAAGTGTAACAACTCATCAGCACTGGGTCCTGACAAGCTTATGTGGAGACACTTCAAAGTCATTCTAAATCAAGACATTTGCCTTTCTCACATCATCAACATTGCAGATGTGTGCATCAACTTAGGACATTGGCCCAATCACTTCAAGCGTTCATCTATGATAATCATTCCTAAGCCAAACAAGCCAGCTTATGACAATCCCAAATCTTTCCACCCTATCATCCTCCTTAATACTATCGGCAAACTCATTAAAAAGGTGATCGCTGAAAGACTCCAATTCCACATTGTCAAAAACAATTTCATTCATCCTAGTCAATTAGGTGGCCTCAAGTTCAAGTCTACCACAGATGCTGGAATTGCACTTACTCACATTATTCGATTAGGCTAGGTCAAGAATAAAACCACTAGCATTCTAGTCTTTAACATCACTCAATTTTTCCCTTCTCTCAACCATCATCTTCTCACCCTCTCTCTTGCAAAAGCAGGCCTTGATCCCAAAGTCACCTCTTTTTTTGAGGACTTTCTAGTCAAAAGAAAAACCAATTATATTTGGAATGAATTTTCCTCACCAATGTACGAAGTAAATATGGGAGTTGGCCAAGAGTCCGCTTTATCTCCTATTTTGTCCACACTTTATCTTTCTTCTCTTCTATATATTTTAGAAAAGCATTTAAAAATCCTTAACATCCCTGTTTCTCTCATATCCTTTGTTGATGACAGTCTCTTCATCTCTTAGAACAAATATATTGATGTTTCAAACTTACAACTTTTCTGTAGTTACAATGTACTATCCAGTCTTTTGGACAAGTTCAGACTTAACATAGAACATTCAAAAACTGAAATGTTTCATTTTAACAGATTCCATGGAACATTCAATCTCCCTTTTCTTGACCTCTCGCCATTAGGAGGACCTATTCTTTAGCCTAAAAACTCATGGAAATACTTGGGGTTCATTTTGACCAAAAGCTCACATTCCACCAATATATTGACTTTTATTTGAACAAAGCCATTTCCACAGTCAAATGTATGAAGTTTCTGGGGAATTCAACACGAGGAATCAATCCTATTCAGAAACATCTGTTATATAGGTGTTGCATCTTACCCATAGCACTATATGGGTTCCAATTATGGTTTTACAACAAAGTCCTCCTCTCATACCCCATAAAAATCCTCGGGAAAATGCAGAGAAAAGCCATTATTTGGATATTAGAAGCATTCAAAACATTGCCTACAGAAGGGCTCAAAGCTATCGCAGGACTCATCCCTATAAAGCTTCACCTACACAAACTCACAAGCAGATCTCAGCTTCACTCCGCCGCCCTTCTAGAGAATCATCTTATCAAAACCCTCATGAATGATCCTCTTAATACACGCTACAAGCCTCTCCCTCATTTGATTAACACACTCACTGATTGCCAGAAAATCTCCATAAAAGGACACCTCATGGACTCTAACAACAAACTATACAGAGTTTTCCCATCCTTTTCTCCCCTCAACCCAGAATTTAATCTGGGTTCTAGAATAATCAATATTTTTCCTGACTAATTTTCTTTTAATTTAGCCAATAAAGCAAAAAACAATTCATCGCACTTTCATCAACTAGACAATATGACTATTCAATCTTCTATGTCTCCACACATGGCAATTGTAGTTTCTGATGCTAGCATCAAGAACAACATTGCCACTTCGGTCTCGCATATCCACATATGTGACCAACCTTTGGTCAAAATGATTCATCACGTAGCCTTTGTCACCAGCACAGAAGCAGAACTCTTCACTATTAGATGTGGCATTAACTAGGCTTGCAACAAAGCAAACATCTCTTAAGTCATTGTCATCACCAACTCCATTCATGCAGCTAAGAAGATATTTGATACTAAGTCCCATCTATATCAAATTCACACATCTGTCATCCTTAACAAACTTAGGCAATTTTTCACTAAATACCAAGAAAATCACATTGAATTTTGGGAATGTCCTAGTCGACTCAGGTGGAAACTCCACAAATCTGTTAACAAAGACTCGAAATTGTTCAAGCCCATACACATACTCCTGAGTAAAATCTCATAGGACTATTGCAAGAAAGTCAACAGTGATAATAACATTAAACTGTAGAAAATGACTTTTCAAGCATTAGGTAGGAAAGGAAGACATTTCCTTGACCTTGTCGATGACAACCTTGAAACCATTGAACTGTCTTATACCAAAGGGAGTCCATGGCTCCAATCCTTTGATCATTCCAACTCACTATGTGCTTGAGCTACAAGAGCCATCACAAACCATACCCCAATAGGTAAATATTATTTATGATTCTTCCCCAATGAAGACTTCAAATGTCCCTACGGGTCTTATTCTATCAAAACAAGAAGACACATTTTACACAAATGTATGAGACACAATGGGTATTAGAACCTTAGAAGAGATGCTCTTAGTCATTTTGTCATGTTTTTGAGTGCTAACCCTAGAGCTTTTGCCTTTATTGACAATGTTTCCTCAGTTGGCCCGAGTTGATCTTGGTACAACTCTTAATTCTTTCAAATTTCCTTTTATTTCTCCTTTTCCCTTTTCTGTCAGCCTCTTCAATTAGTTCTCCATCTCTTCTCTCTCCCCTCAGCTTCCTTTTCTTCATGTAGTTTGCTTCTCTTGTAAGTAGTTATGAAGTAGCTACTACAGTCTACCACTGGATCTGTGTAATAAATTGTTGATATAAAAAAAAAAAAAGGCAAACACATGGTCTTTAGGGTAGGCTAGAGAAGTAGTAGCATGGACTGTTGTAGTTTAGTATATAAGGTAGATATTTCTGTATGGAGTTCTCTATCAAGTTCTCTTGTATTAACCTAATACAAGGTTCTATTTATTGACCTACTCTAAGGTCTTTGAGTTGTAACAGATTGGAGATGATAATGTGTATAAGAGAAGAGTGAAACTGGTACTAGTTTTCCTCTCAGACTTGTACTTGGAACTTGCTGTGGCAACCACTAGTCACAAAGACTAATAGAGACACAAATAATAAATCTTAAAGGTAGATATCATTATGGAGATCATAAGAAAACTTAACAAGAAGTCTCTGCTAAATTACTACCCTATTTATATAAATTACAGATAGTCCATGCTATCAATAATTAACCTTACTCTCAAGTCCATATATTATCCATACTTTGCCCTCATGTCTTTCATAAGGATACTATGCCATATACATGTATTCTAACATTATCCTTGTCATCTCTTCTAGCCTGCTCTAACCAAATCTATGCCTATAACCTCACATCATGTGATATGTCATGTAACCTCAGTCATGTGCCTCTTCATTGTCAAAATAAAAATAAAAATAAAAAGAAAATCAAAAGAAAAAAAATAAATCAAGGAAAATAGATAAAAAAAAAGAAAAATGTTAGTGTTCAAGTACACTATAATAGAACTGGAATCTATTTCAGCAAGTACTAGTAGGCTCTTTTCTTATCCTACTTTACACTATCTATTAACTATCTAAACTACTTGCTACTGCTCTAATCAAATTGTAAACAATTTTGTTCTAAAGAGGACATTCTTGTCAGAATTGTGAATGATGAACTTTATTTTATTTTTTATTTTCATTATTAGAGTTAGGGTTTAACATAACATCATAGTCACACAAGTCATATGATGTATTATATCAATCACATGACATAATAGAAGAGAGTAAAAGGTTCTGGAATAATAATATTATATAACATGTTTTACACATATTAATCTTAAAGTAAACACATAGTCTTTAGGGTAGGTTAACCACAATAGTAATATAAACCACTTGTCTCAGTATATAAGATAGATACATTGTACCAAAGAACTCTATTGAGTTCTCTTATATTAACCCTAATACAAGATTATATTCATTAATCCACTCTAAGATCTTTGAGTTATAATAGTTCTACTCTAGACTGAGTCTGAAAGATATCTGTTATTCTTTTGTATATTATTACAAAATGAACTACTTACTTATTTATGATATCTAAATCTTGGATGCACTCTTAAAGGTTTATAAGTGATTCAGAAGTTTAATAATAATAACAATAATAATTAAGATTAATACAAATATCAATGATGAAAAAATGAATATTAATAAAACTGATGATCAATAATGTTGTTAAGTCTGAGATCTAATTCTTAGATACAAAAGTATTTATACAAAATAGTAATGGTCTGTACACAAGCTGTTTCCATCACATGATCAAATATGATGTGGTTGTAATCTGCTATAACAAATATTAGGCTAATTTTAAAAGATAACTAATTATATTACTATATTGATATGCTTGTATCTTTATAAATACTAATCTCTATATAATATAAAATATATCATTAGAAACTATTTGATAAGCACTTTTCAATGCAACTTTGATTGTGGGAATCCATTTAGTCGTTCCTGAGACAATAGCCAATAAAACTTGCAGTTACTGATAGTCTAATATTTCAGTAATCTATTGTTACTTTTGTACATCCCATATATTAGTGAATAACCCTCATTTGGAGCTTTCCAGTAGAACCTAGCTTGTGAAAATTGGTCTACTAGTTGTAAAGATACAAGCTGAATAAAGTTTGTGACATATATATATGTCTAACTACACTAGTGAGATTTGGTATAATTAAATAGCTAAGCTTCTACTGTCTAGTGTTACGATTGATGCCTCATGTATACAGCAAGAACTAGGGCTAAGAACAATGATAATATGATTGGCTGTGCTGCAGTTGTCTTAATTAGTATTTCATATAGTAGATATTATTTCATTGCTCTTTCCTTGTAGTTATATAACTTATGAACTCATATATGGTAGACGATTGTTTCATATACAATTGGTATATATAGTGTAGATACATTTCTGTATTCTTATGCTTTACCAATTGATTCAACCCTTATTACCTTCTCAAGTCTTTACCTAAGTTGCAACCTAAACCAAGCTTAAGGTTGTAATATCTAGCTAGTATATCTCTCTAGTCTAAAGTCTGGCTATTTGTTTTGACTAAAAAGCTATGTTTCCCTTTAGTTAATTAGTTGAGGCTAGTAAAAGAGTAAGAGAGAAAGAGCTCTGAGTTGGATGGTTTTAAGATAGAATATTGAGTTCTAATGTTATGATCTCAAGATTTTAAAGTGAGTCAAGAAAAGAAACCTTGTATTAGAGTTAACATAAGAGAACTTGATGAAGTTTCTAGTACAAACTTGTCTACCTTATATATGCTACACTACTGGTCCATACTACACTACCATTAGCCTATCCTAAAGAGCCATGTATTATTCTTAAGATCAACATATATAAAAAATATTGTATAATACTATTTCCTTCTAGGATTTTTTTCCATGTTTTATTATAATATGTGATTGTGTGACAGTTTGTGATAGTTATGTATGACATCACACTAACTCTAACTCTAAGTCCCAAAATAGAAAATAAATAAAATAAAAATAAAACAGAGTTTATTGTTCATAATTCTGATATATACCTATGTAGAATGTATGCTCTCATCTTAATAGAATAATCACCACACAGGTATGCAAAATGTTTACTAGGAAAAAACCTAAGTCTATATTCCCTAATGGAGGTATGATTTGTAATTATTTTGGTAACATATATACACAGTAAGTTGGAGTGGCCATCATGTTTCAGCCAAGTATCACCTTTAGAATAAGTAGAACAAATAGGTTGATAATCATTGTTATTTAAATCAAGGAAATTTCTTCTCTTGTATTCTGAAGCTTGGAAGTATATTTGTTTGTGAATAATAGAGTTATATTCTTTCTTACTACTGAACTCCTATGATGATTTATCTTGAAATGTTTTAACTTTTTGTTAACCAAGAGATGAGGAAGCCACTTTTCACTACTAGAACAGTTCCAGAGTGAAATCAATTTATTAGAGCTCTTGTTAAAGAAGCCTTTAAGATCATTAAATATAGTGATAGAGTGTAATTGATATAAATGTCAAAAATATATTTAGGAGCTGGGATGGTATCTGTGATAATAATAATATGTGTGATGTTTTGCATTTGAGTTACATAATTAATACTACATCTAATTGCAAAGAGTTTAGCTTTAGTAGATATTACATTTATTACATGATGAATAGTTTTGGCAATAATTTTTTGTTCTTTATAGATATGTAAGACTGAAGTAGTGATATTGTTTTTAATACTAGTGTCAGAAATAATAAGTATCATGTTTTGATCAATAAGAGAATTCTTATAGATACTATTGAGTTTGTTATAATAAGTGATTTTTGCATCAGTATCTTTTCAGCTAACTGAATAAAAAGTAAATCAGTGAGAGAAAGTGTCTATGAGATAAAAGCCAGGTGAAAGTTCTCTATTTAAATTGTCAAAAGAAAGAAAATTTTCATTTAAATAATTATTAGTGTCCACTATAAGACTCTTAATTTTCAATTGTTGTTTGGGAGCAAGATAATTCATGGCCATGTGATAGAGCTTGGTCTTCTTGTAATAATGTTTATTCAAGAGAAAATTGATCATGTGTTGTTTAGATAAAGATACTACTCAAAGATGGTGTCAACTAATGATTTTATCAAGATAAAAATGAATAGAGATGAGACCAGCTGTAGTCTCAATTTTTCAAGATGATAAGATACAAAATGCTCCTATGATCCATAAAGCTGCTCTTCTTTACATTTTCTTCAATTCTTTGAAAGGCTTATAAAATGATACTTCTTTGAAATACCAAAGCTGATATTGAATAATAGGAAGAATATATGTTCTGTAAAATAATTGTTTGTGCGTTAGAGATAATCCTCTTGTTGAATTTTCCAATATTTTCATATCTTTAATTATGAACAGAACTTTGTTGGCATAGTGATAAATATTTTGACAAAACAAGAGCTTCTTGTTAAAGAAAAACTCTAAATATCACTACATATCTTTAGATTGGAAAAAAGAACCTTCTAAGGGTCTAAGATTCAGAGAAGACAGATTTCTGTTTTTTGTTGATCTCAAGAGGTGAAAGACTTCTGATTTGTCATGTTTGATAACCAGACTGAACTGGTCAAATAAGAATGAGATAATGCTATAACTACAGAAAAGATTTATATTAGATTTTCATAACTTTTTTCTTGAGAAACAAAAAGTTCATCATCAACAAATGAAAGAATTGAAACTAGAATGGAAGTTGAGAGATTATTAACCTTTTTCCAAATATATAAACAATAGGAGCAATATATAAAGTAGAAAGAATAAGAGAAAATATGAATTCTTGACTCATATCTATATCAGCTTTGAAAAATAAAAATACAAAATTATTCCAAAAATATTGAGTCTGCCTATTAATTAAATAACTAGAAAAGAAATTGGAAATTCTAGGATCAAAACCTGCTTTGCTCAGAATTCTTGGAAGAAGTTGATAGTTAAGTGAGAGAAAAAATTAAGCAATATTGAATACTAGAGTATTAGTATATAGACCTTTTATCTATTCCACTTATATAAGATGAGTTAGATAGATACCAACATCTGTTGTAAGTATTATTTGATACCTCCCAATTGATTCAGATGAATGAAGTTCAAAGCAATAGAATGAACTTAAAGTCTACCACTTATTGCTTTTTCTATGAGTTTTCCTAACATGTTGAGGAGAACAATAAGTTGGAATATTTTAGAAGTACTATATGATGGCTTGTTAGGTTTTGAAATAATAATTGACATTGAATTTTTGAAAAGTGATGGCCAATAACCAAGATCAATGTACAAGTTCACTATTTTAACAGTATTAGCAATATATTTAGTATCATCTACTAATGCTTTGAGATAACTTTAGAAAACATAATCTAAACTTAGAGTAGACAAACTATTACATTTGTTAATAGCATCAATAAACTTGACTTCAGAGAATGGTGGCCACTCTGCTTGTTGCTACAAAGAAATTTCATTCAAAGATTGAAAATTGATTAGTCTGTCTTAAACTGAATTAAAAGATTGATGAAGTGTTTGCCATAGATCATCTAACTCATTGCATGAATACTCATTGAACTTGATGGCTTCCATAGCTAGTAATTTTTGTTTCTTAACCCAATTTATAAGATTTTATGATCTTTTGTTAGTCAATGCAATTTCTTAAATTTTATTATTAAAGAATATTCTTTTAGCCATTCTTACTGACTTCTTGTATTTGATCCAGTCTGTTCTTCTTCTGAATATTTAATACTTGGCCAGATTCCTGTTACACTCCTTGTTCTATCATGCCTTAGAACATGTAGTAATGTTAAAATTTTTGGAATACTTATACCAAAGCTCCTTTATAATAGAAGTAAAGTCTTGTGTTACTCTTTCTAGCATTTCACAATCATAAATATTTGTTGTATCAATATAACTTATTCTATTTCTCAATTCATTAACAAATTCTTTTTCTTTCTTACTATTTTTGACAATATTTTGTTTTCTGTCTTGGATGGTTTCTTCTTTAATGATGATATAGACTGATAAAGAAGCATAGTTAGATGAACTTTGAAGGTCCAGTGAGATTATATGATTATTGAATTCTTCTGTATTTGCATGGAGAAACATCAAATCTAAGACTGAATTTGAATCTTAAGAGTTATTCACATATTGATTAGGTACTTGATCAACAGGTGTTGATAGTTTAATATTGAGACTATTAGCAATTTCCTTAAGTGTATCTGCATGTGTTGAATGATGTGTATATTGTCAATATTAAAGAAGGTGGACTTGATTTATCTTATTTTTTCCTTTATTTTCATTTTCATTTCAATTTATTTTTCTATTTTCTATTTTTAGAACAACTAGAGTTAGGGTTGATCAGTCACACTGTCAATCACCTAATGGCATAGTCACAAGACAGATTATGGAACTTGAGAGAATTTAGTAGAAGATTCTAGAACAGATGACATCATACAATATGGACACCACATGTTGGCCTCATGGACTACACATAGTTGTTTAGGGTAGGATGCACAGTACTTAGCACAGACCATCTGTAAGACTATATAAGGTAGACAAGAGTTCTCTATTGAGTTCTCTTGTGTTACTCAATACAAGAGTTGTTCTATCATCTGACTCTAAGGACTTTAGTTCATAACATATATGAGGAATTTTAATTGTTATCTCTGATATTGAAATCTCTTATCATGGGTTCAAATTTACCTCAGTATCCTTTAGATACTTTAAAGTAGATTGTTGATCATCTGAAATAATAAAACACATAATACCTCAATTGAAAAATGAAATAAGATTTATGTCTCTATAATTGAAAATGTAGCTTTAACAACCTGATATTGATGTAAGTGAGAACTCTTGGGTGTTTGTTATTACTATGTGAAGGTCTTGCAAATATGATCTACAAAGGATGATTGGGAGCCCCTATAGTATCTTCTTCTTCTTCAGATATAGAGCTTAAGATACTACAAATAATTGACTAGAAAGGTTCTTGAATAAATAAAATGCTAAAAGTTTTTTTGATACTGAGATAGTATCAGTGAGAAGCTTGTTTTTATGAACATTCTGTGAAAATATTTTTAGGGATTTTAAAATCATCATTTTACCCTGCCCACAGATAAGTAGATTGAATTGACTCTAATTTCTCAGAGCTCTTGCAACTTCTTGCTATGCCAATCTTTCTTAAATCTGTGTTTCCGAAATAGATAGTTGTTATTGTCTCCCTAGTGTTTGCCCTTGCAGTTAATATATTTAAACAAGTGAGTACAGAATTCTCCTTTTTTTGTTTCAAGCCTCAGAGGATTTGTCTTGAAGTTGGCTTTGCAACACCATGCTATTTCTCTGTAATATTCAAGTTTGTGAAAACCATTACATTTTTGATATTTTATTCTATGCATGTGACATGTACATGGTGTAATCCCACTTTCAACAGTTCTTGCATTACAGAACACCAGAGTTCATCTTTGTTCTCCTTACAGTCATGATATGACAGCTTACATTGAAACATTTGTTAATAAGACACTTTGCTTTTATACCATTCTGTAAATCACATGTATCAACCCAGATTATAGCTATATCAGACTTGGGAGATACCTTGATAACTTGGAGGTGGAAAGCTAAAACCATATCATCAAAGATATGAGTGCTCTTGATAATTCTTTTTATTATATTAAGCATAACAAAGCGACTAGTATTTTCCCAGAAGTATAGAATATCTAAAATCTTTAGGTATGACTTGAATTACAGAAGTCTCAGGCTTATGACATCATTCAAGTCAATGTTGTTCAACTCTTTCATATATTTCTCCACTATTTTTAGGTCAGAGGAGACTGCTACTTTGTTAGTAATGATAATAATTATCTTATTATTGGATTAGATGAAATTAGCAGAGATTTCAGATTTTACATCTTTCAACAACTTGTTGATATCAGTAATGTGGTTGTTAGCTTGAGCAATAACTCTTTCAGAGTTGTTCATATTTATGAGTATGATAATTTGCTTTCTTAAAGAACCTTTAGTTATTATGTTAAATTTTGGTTTACTCTTTTGATTTATATTATTCATAATGTTATAAATTCCCATAACCTTGTCAGAGGATAGTTTCAGAAAGGCATTTTTAATCTTGATGATTTTCTTGATATTGCTGTTAGAGATTTATATGTATAACTAGTTGTTGGAGTTAGAAGTCAAGTTTGAAGATTAATTTTTGTTAAAAAATTTTGACTTAGCTAGCATACTTTCATTAGGTCTAGAAGGGATAGGTAAAGAAATTCTCAAAATATCAGCTTGTTTGCCCTTTATATTAGAATTGTAAAGAATAGACTTCATTTATTTTATTTTATTTTCAATTTATTTTCTATTTTGAACTAGGGTTAGAGTCTAATGTGATGTTACAGTCACATCATCACATGCTCACATAACATAATAGAAGAAAGTAAAAGAATCTGAAATGATGATATTATAACATATATTTAATATATGTTAGCCTTAAGGCTTATATATGGCTATTTAAGGTAAGCTAAAGTAGTAGAGCACAGACTATGGATAATTAGCATATAAGATAGACAAGACCATCTTGTATAGAGTTCTCTATTGAGTTTTCTTATGTTACCCTAATATAGGATTCTTTTCTTTGATCAACTCTAAGATTATTGAATTGCAATATTAAAACTCAATTTCTTTTCTTGAGACTGTCCAACACAGAACCCTCTCACACTCTTATTCTCTCATCATCCTTGATTGAAGAACAACACAGTTCTTTAGTTAAAAAGAGTTGCTAGGTTCTAGGTATAAGAAATATACTAGCTAGACAGAAAAAGTTTAGCTATCTGTTTGTATTAAAGCCCACTAGTATACTTTAGACATATTATCTTTTGTGGATGTGTTCTGTACAAATTTCTATTATCAACTCTGTGCTACAGATCCACTTGTGATCTATCTATACAAGAGGACAGCAAGTGTTCTTAAGGACCTTACTTAGAGTAGAACAGTCTTCTTAGGCCAAAATCATTTACAGTCCCCTTAAAAACAGTAGATAAGATGTAATTGGTAGACAGTGTGAGGTGGAATAAAAAGAGAGCCTACTAACATCTACAGAAATTGAGTCTAGTTCAGAATACAAGTCAGAGAGAGAAACCAGCACAAGTTCTGCCCTATTTTTATATATGTCCTCACCACTCACACCACTCACACCACCACCACCATTAACACCCCTCTTACCACTATTACTATCATCATACACCATGAGTCAACACAACTTACATGGTATCATCAGACAACAATAGGAACAGTTAGGAGCAATACAGGTGTAGATTCAGACTCTGATTGCAGAAGGAGTAAGAGCAAGAGAAGAATGGGTGATAGAGGAATCCAATAGAGGATCAAATATAGAGGTGACCAAGCCACCAGTTTTTAATAGAGAAATAGAAAGAGTGGAGGGATTTATTATGGCATGCAGACTATACTTGAGAATGAGGATAATAAAAGCTATAGTGGAAGAGTAGATTCAATAGGTTTTATTATATGTGCAAGAGAGGTCAGCAGATGTGTGGAAAGAAAATATACTAGAAGATTTGAAAACAGGAGAAGTAGAGTTTGGATTAGTAGAAAAATTTTTGTTGGAGTTAAAAAAGGAGTTTGGATGAGGAGATGAAAAATTAGTGAAAGTAACAGAACTAAGAATGTTGGAATAAGAAGAAAGAATGATGAAGGAATTTATGTAGAAATTTCAAAGAGCAACAAGAGAAAGCAGATATAAAGAGAGAGCATTAGTGAAAGAATTTTAGAGAGGAATGAGTAGAGCAATTAGAAGAAAGCTGATGGAGGTAGAAAGGCCTCCAACTAGTATCAATCAGTGGTATAAATGTGCTACTAATTTCAATAGATACTGGAGGGAGAGTAGAAGAGAAGAGAAGAAGTTGAGAGAATAACAGAAGAATGGGGCTCAGACTCCAAGGTTGAACAACACTAGAGCATCATAGCAGCAGATGTCATAGCCTCAATTTTGGCTGAGAAAACAAGAAGCTCCCCAACAGCAGGTACCAACAGAACCTGTTCCAATAGAGAGAGTAGAAAAAACAAACAGTGATGGTATACCCAAATCAGTTGGTAAGATTTGTACCTTGGCAAGACTTGTATACCATGGAGATAGATAGAAGAAATTGGAATTGTTACAATTGTGACATTTAGCTAGAAATTGCAGAAACAGAGGAATGAGTAGTAAAATTGGAGAGAGCAGAAAACCAAAATATAAGAGAAATAAGCAGAGGGTGGAAAATAAAAGACCAAGTAATTTAAATGGGAAAGAGAACCTAATAGTTCTCAATTAGGTTTTAATACAAATATGTTTGCAATGCTCAGTAATGTAGCAGAAAATATATTTATTTGCAACCTAAACCATGAGAACATATTAAGGGAAGTAATAGTGAAGATTGTATTAGAAAGGATTAATGTGTTGTGGCAACCACTAGACCAATGTCTAATAGCAGCACTACCAGTAAATCTCAAAGGCAGATATTTAGTGGGGAACACAAGTTGTGTAATTCACAAGAGAACCTGACAGGGAACTATAACAGTATTCTACTAACTATTTATACAACTATCCATAGTCTGTGCTATGACTATGCATCTGCTGTATATTCTACCCTAATGTCCATGTTCTGTTCTCATGTCTATTACTAATCTACCTCATATTCTATTACTCATCCACCATATGTCTACCTCAAGGCCAGCATGCCATATACATGTGCCCTGATATCATCCTCTAAACCCTACTCTTCATCTCTATCATCCATGTATACACTATATGTACACTATGAGAAAATCATGCTGTTAACATGTTCCTTGACATCACTCCATCTCTAAACTCTTCCCAATCCTTCTAGACTATAAATCCTTCCAAACTGCTCTAGACCACTCTAAGCCCTATGACATAATGTCATGTGACTTCCCAGTCATATGCCTTCTCTCTTTTGTCATAGACTAATAATATTACTATCTATAAATATCTTACTAAAGTCTGTCCATACTTTCTTGTCTTATGACATGATGCACAGAAAGGGATAATAGTGGAAGTATCATTAGACAGTAGGATTACAAGATTAGTGATAAGTTTGAAGTTTGCTAGAAAGCAGAGGTTTAAATTGGAGAAAATAAAAAGACTAATATATATAAGAAATATTGATGGAATGTTCAACAAGAAAGAACCAATAGATTATATAGTGGAGGTAAATATCTATTATCAGGGACATAGGAAGAGGATGGAAATAGATGTAATAAGGGAACAAAAATAGAATGTGATCCTAGGAATACCATGGCTTGCTCACCATAATCCTGAAATTAACTGGAGAATAGAAGAGGTAAAAATGACAAGGTGTCCAGAAGAGTGTGGAAAGCAGTGGGGACCAAAGCAATAAAAGTCAGAGTGGTAGAAGCAGAAGGAAGAAGAGAAAAAGGAGGAAAAAGGAAAGAAACAAGAAAAGAAAGAACAAAAAATAAAGGAGAAGAAAAAACCAAAAAAAGAGAGAACAATGGAAGTAAAGAAAATAACAGAGAAATGAGAGATTTGGGATGAAGAAGAAAAAGCAGCAAAGTCCAAAGAAGAGGCCAAGAAACTGGTTTCTCAAAGGTTTCACAAGTAGATTCATATCTTTGGAAAGAAAGTGAGTAAAAGAATGCTAATGAAAAAAGTATGAAATCATGCAATAGAAGTAAAAGAGAGATTTGTACCAAGGAAAGAGAGAGAAG
>Ga0157364_1001492_pt1 | contig 19997 bp, 13 predicted proteins | sample AttsexASBM2_FD_111476 | JGI IMG/M metagenome (GOLD analysis project Ga0157364, IMG submission 111476) | Fungus gardens microbial communities from leaf cutter ant in Ribeirão Preto, State of São Paulo, Brazil - Atta sexdens ASBM2 | ecosystem: Host-associated > Fungi > Mycelium > Unclassified ...
ACTGAGATTACATGTGGCACAGCTGATCATATCGTCATACCCTTTATCCTTGTACATGCTTTCTCCAGGAGGCATCAATTGTAACAATACCCCTGTTTCAGCATTCATGTCCCTATGAATCAGACTATAACCACTAATTCTCCAACAACATGTGTGGCCACTATTTTTTTGCTAGGGCCTATAATGATCTGTTCCATGTTATCGATGGCAATGAAATAGGGTTCATGTGGTGGTCCTCCTTGGAACATTTTGATTTGGTATCCATTCCTTGAGGTGTTGGTGTTATGTTTCATTTTCACAAATGTGGTTGCTATCTCTTTTCAGAATACAAGATCTTGTTCTCCTCTGGACTTGAGTGATTGGTAATGGGGTGGTGGTCAGAAAATTCTTGTCTGTGTCAGCATTCATATGAATTTCATGTATTTGCTGAGGTTTTCAACTTCTTTGGTTATGAAGCTCATTTGTGATGTTGAATATGTTGTTGCTGTAGAAACCTCGTACGGTTTTATTAGAATGATTTCTTCATCTTCCACCTTTCCTTTTCCTTTCTCTTTCTCTTTATCCATATATAGTTTTTGTATCTCCTGAATATTTTCCTCCATGTATTTGTTGCCCATCCCTTTATATTGATCTAGTTCATCAGCCAGCATTCTCTGGATTTGTAATGCTCGTTTATCCATGTCACTTTGTACCACATATCGAAGGTCTTCTGATATTTGTATGATGTTTGTGGTGTTGACCATTCGATTGTTAATACTGGCCATCAGAATCATTTCCTCCATCTCTGTAATTGTCATATTGGTTTCTTCCGCTATTTTCTTTAAATCCTTCACCATTCTCTGCACATTGATCATTGCCTCTATTCCTTTCAAAGTCTTGTGGTATAGTCTTGTCCAGTCTTCTCTCTCTCTCTTCATTACTTGTGCCTGGTCCATGTTGTTTAATTTCCTTGAGATATAGGAATTGGGGGAGGCAGGAGCAGTTGTGTAGTTGTTGTTGTTCTGGGAAGACATGTTCTTTGCTGTAGTAGTTCGAGTGAATACTTTGGCTGTCGAAATGGGATTTTACTCCACCTCTTTATAGATTTCAACTTGAACACCTTGTCCAATAGTCTTCTATCACCTGTTTTGCATGTGGCAACCCTGATTCCGCTATCCATTGATCGTGTTCATTCTCATAGCCCTTCCAATGCACCAAGTACTGAGTTCTCCATCCTCGTTTTCTGTGCTTCCGTACTTCTTCTACTTCATATTCTTCTTCTTCATTAATAATTATAGGTGGGGGTGCTGGATCCCTGTGTTGTTCTTGGAACTTTGGCTCCACACATCGTGTCAGAAGGTCCTCATTGAAAACGTTGTGAATCATTCATCCTTCCGGAAGTTCTAGTTGAAACACCTCAGAACTAATGTCCTTTGTGATTCTAAAGGGTCTGTATCTTTTGTTATCCAACTTCTTTGAGAGTCGATTCGACTGGATATTTTTCTTTTCCTGCCATATGTGGTCACCAGCCTTCAGTCCTTGTGGGTTTCATCTCTTTTTGTCGAACTGTTGTTTCATGTTTTTCTAAGACTCTTCCATTGTATGTGCAGTGTGTTCCCAACTCTTCTGCAGGTGTTTTATGAATTCTTCTACCTATGGTATCCCTGTTTGAACTATAAGGTCTCCTTTCCAAGGGTGTCTTCCAAAATTCAATTCAAATGGTGTCTTTCCAGTTGCCACATGTTTCTTGTCATTATATGAAAATTCTGTTGTGGCCAACCAGTTTGTCCAATCGTCTTGTTGGCAATTCACATAATGTCGCAAGAATGTTCCTATTTCTTGGTTTATCCTTTCCGTTTGCCCATCTGTTTGAGGATGATATGCTGTGGACAATTTCATTTTGGTTCCCAATACTTTAGTGAATTCTTTCATGAATTTCAATGTGAATTGTGGTCCTCGATCGCTAAGAATCGTCCTTAGTACCCCATATAGTTTCCATATCTCATCTCTGTAGATTTTTGCAATCCCTTCTGATGAAATGTTTGTCGTTGTTGCCTTTAGCCTAATCATCTTCGTGAATCAATCCACAATAACCAATATGACATCCATTCCATTTGAACTTGGTAATGGTCCTATCATGTCGATGCTAATTTCTTGCCATGGTCTCTTTGGAATCTCCAGTGGATGTAGTTCACCTGCTCTTTGTTGATGCTGGACTTTATTTTGTTGACATTTAAGACATTCTTGCATATATTTCTTGATATCTTCTTTGAGTCCTGGCCACCAGTAGGTCCTCTTAAGTAATTCCAGCATTCTGTGTTGTCCTGGATGTCCAATATCCCGTGGATCGTGATGTTCCTTCAGAATTTCTTCCCTGAGTTTCTTGTTGTTTAGCACATAGATTCTCTCTTCTATGTATGCCATTCCATCTTCTTCCCATGCTAACCCATCTTTCTTTTCCAAAGCTTGGGTAATCTCCTTCTCTCTTGTGTTATTCTTCCAAATTTTCTTGACTATGTCGCTTTCTTCTGTCATTACTTTTCTTCCTAACATTGTAATCTTGTCTGTGGTCTTTCTTGTCCACATCTTGTCCTTTAGCAATTGTACATCCTTGTTGTCCTCTTTCGTATTGACCTGTTCCTTTCTTGAGAGGATGTCTGCCTTTGTGTTTGTCTTCCCTGGAATATGTTGTAGTATGAAGTCATAATCTTACAACTTCAAGTACTATCTTACCTGTCATCTGTTTAACTTGTGAGGTTCTTGGAAATATTTCAAGTTTTTGTGGTCCGTCCAGATCTCGAATGTCTCTGCTGCATTTAGCAAATATTGTCTCCATTTAGCCAAAGCTTCTACTATTGCTAGTAATTCCTTGTCATAAATTTTGTAGTTTTGTTCTGCTGGTTGCATTGTCTTTGATAGAAATGCTATGGGTTTCCACTTCCCTTCTTGTTCTTGGGAAAGTACTCCTCCAATGGCATGTTCTGAAGCATCCATTTCTACTCTGAATTTTCCTTCTCTCCTGGGTAATGCTAATACCAGTTGACTTGTGATCTTCTCCTTGAGTTCTTCAAATGCTCTTTGGTGTTCCTCTTCCCACTTCCACTCTTTCTTGCCTTTTAGTTCATTTAATGGCTTGGCAGTGTGGCTGAAGTTTTGTATAAAGTGTCGATAGAAATTTGCAAACCCCAGGAAGCTTTTCACATCTTTCACTTTTGTCAGTGTCTTCCATTCTTTTATTGCCTTGATCTTTTCTTGTTCCATTTGAATCTGTCCTTTGCCAACAACCACCCCTAGGATAGGGATTTCCTCCATGTTGAAGTTGCATTTTGATCTTTTGAAACACAGGTTGTGCTTCTCTGCTATCTTTAGGAATTGAACTGTTCTTTCTTCTAGTTCCTTCATGGTTTTGGCCAGTATCACAAAATTGTCCATATAGTTTGCCAGTACGCCTTCGTATAGCAGTTCTTGGAATATACTGTTCATCATTTGTTGAAATGTTCCTGGCGAATTGCATAGCCCAAAATATATGACTTGTGGTTTAAATAGCCCTTTATTAGTCAGGAATGCAGCTTTCCATTCATCTCCTTCTTTGATCCAGATGTTGTTGTATTCCCAGATTAGATCCAATTTGTTGAAGTATTTTGCTTCCTTGAGCTTGTCGATTACTTCTCCAATTGATGGCAGTGGCATTTTGTCCTTTATTGTAACCTGGTTGAGCTTTCTGTAATCTTGTACCAATCGTAGTGATCCGTCCTTCTTTGGAATGTAAAAGCATGGTGCTGCATATCTTGATTTTGATTCCACTATAAGACCTGTCTTCAATTGTTCGTCCAATCATTAATTTAGCGCTTCCTCTTTCTTGAGTGTCATCACATATGCCTTGGCATTTAGTTCTTTTGATGCTTTATCCATGAGATTTATCTCGTGGTCCCATTCTCATCTTTCCAGTAGTTTCTCAAATTTCTTCTTGTTAAACAAATATGTGAATGGTCAAATGTAGTCTGGTAAATCCTCTGGATTAGTCTTGTCAGGTTCTTTGCCGATTTCACCATTGTCATGTTCCGTTTTATCCATTGCCATTTGCCTCCTAGTGTTGAACTAAATATCTTCATGTTTCATTGTGTAGTGTCCTGGACATCTGGTAAACTGTATTGTGCTATTTTTCCAATTGACTTCAGGATTGTGTTTGACTAGCCAGTCATGGCCCAGAAACATATCCGTTCCATCTAGATCTGTAACTGTTACTTCCAATTGTTCTGTATGTCCGTTGATTTTGATTTCTAGAGGTGCCACCTTGGTCACCTCTCTGTTCTTTGTGCTATCTGCATTAAAAACCTTGAATGAGAAGTTGATAGGTTTTGTTGGAATCTTTTTGTTCTTGACTAATTGTTCGTCAATTCCTGTGTGTGTGCATCCTGAATCCACTAGTGCCTTGACTTCTATTTTCTTTCCATTCCTCATCTTGATATTTGCTTGCACATTTAATTCCCGTTTTCCATTGCTGCTCTGGCGATTTGGAATAACATATTTATTTTGGGAATTTACATGGGAGATCTCTTGTACCGTGCCTACTCGAGATCATTACCAAAACCCTCCTCTTTCTTGTCATCTTCCTCGTCTGAGTCCTCTTTGACTTTTCTGTTCTTCATCATTTGCTTTCCCTTACAGTCCTTTGCAATATGTCCTTCTTTATCACATTTGAAACATTTCCTTGTTTCTCATTCTTTCTTCTTTCCTCAGCAATTCTTCGCTATGTGCCTGTATTTGTTGCAATTGAAACACTTTGGTTTTCTATCTTTGAAATTGTCATTGGACCTTCCAATATCCATTGGTTGTCCTCTACCACCATATGTGGTTCCTATGCTTGTCTTGTAATCATGGCGTTCCTCTGTTGATTCATATCCTTGTCCCACTGACATTATTGTTACCTTTCACTCTTTTAGAGTTTCTGGCACCGCCATCAGTGGGTATCCAAGTACCATCTTGATAATATCCTGTCGTGCATTCTTCTTTAATAAAAAGATAGCATGCAGCTCATCTATATCAGCCATCATAGCTAGCACTTCGAACTCTATGATAAAGTCTGCTGTATTTTGTTTCCCTTGTTTGAATGTCTCGATTTTCCATTTGGTGTCTGCTGCTTTGGACTTGTCACTGAACATTGTCTTGATTTCTTTTACGAAATCATCCTAGTCTTGGGTATCGTTTTCTTCATCTAGCTCATCGAGTTTCTTCTGTGCATAGATTCCCACTACACCTCCTCTGAGGCAAGCTAGGATTGCTGTGATCCTATTGTCTGTTCCATTGACTCTGTTGCTTTTGAGGAATAATCTAATCCCTCTCCACCAGTCTTCGAATTTTGTTCAGTCGCCGTCAAACCATCCTGGGTCCGGGACCATGCTTCTTGGCATTCCTGCCAACTCGTTTACTGTTGATGTTGCTGCTGGTGCTGTTGACATCTCTGTGTCCATTGGTTCGTAATTTGTTGAGGCTTCTTTGTTGATCTGTAAAGATCCTAGTCACTCTGACAATTCCTCTATATCGTTTGTTTTTCTTGAACTCATCTTGGTTCCTCGTAGTTTACACTACATATGTTTCGTTTCCGACAGGTAACTCTGTCTAGTATCGTTTGTATACACCTTTCTTGCAAGGTGAGCCTATTGATGCTTTACCAAATATAATGACCTTAAGCTTGAGCTCAGGTTGCAACTAAGGCAAAGACTTGAGGAAGAGTAAGGGAGATGTATAAGTGGTAAAGCGTAAGGATACAGAAGTGTATTTATACTATATATACAAGTCCATAGTAAAACAATGAGACAGACATGAGGAGTAAAACATGAGGAGACCACAGGGATAAGGTAAGGTAACAACACCTACTGCATGAGATGCTAACTGAGATTACATGTGGCACAGCTGATCATATCGTCATACCCTTTATCCTTGTACATGCTTTCTCCAGGAGGCATTGATTGTAACAGGATCCATAGACTATTGGCTATTTATAAAGATGTGTTTTGTAGCAATTGGGTCACTAGGGAGAGCCAAAAGAATATCTTGGTGTAGGGTGTCCAGATCAACTATTGTAGCTGTACAAAGAGAAGGAAAGAGGAGGACAGTAGCTCGTATGGAGGCTGCAAGTTGTTCTTAAGTAAAGATTGGTTTGAACATGTGAGAGTTGACTATGGCATGGCCAGTATTCCTTCCTTTAAGATAGATGTCCCACTATCTAGTAAGAGCATCTAATTTGGTACCAAGATAACCAGGACAAAACCTGATAACAAGGTTGAACTAAGAGAGGTACTTAAACTACTGTACTTGCCTCCAGATCAACATCTTAGTAGTAGAAAAGGACTTAAGGTTTTTGTGATCTGTAACAATATCAATGGGATAAGCTAGACCCTCCAGATAGTGTCACCAAATTTTGAAAGCTTCAAAAATGGCAAGTAATTTCTTGTCATATGTGTCATAGTTCAACTCCATTGCAATAAAAGTGCAGGAGTGAAAGGTGACCAGATAAACTTCATTTTCTTCATTAACAATGGAAAGGATTGCAGTGAGAGCATAGTCTGAAGCATCAGTTTCCATGATAAGTTAAGTATTAGGAATCTAATAAGTGAGGATGGGAGTGGAGGTGGATGTTTTCTTGAGAGAGTTGAAAGCATCATGATAGGAGGAGTTAAATTTCCAGGGAATATCCCTCTAGATGAGATATATCAATGGGATGATAATGTCTGAGTAGTTAAAGATAAACTGGCAATAGAAATTAGTAAACTCTAAGAAGAATTGGATATTATTGACTTTCTTGAGCTCTAGCCAGTCTTGAATAATCTTCACTTTGTCATCAGATATAGTAAGACCAGAAGGAGAAAGAATGTATTCCAGATACTCTACTGACTTGGAGTGTAATTTGCATTTCTCTGCTTTGGTATAAAAGCTAGCCTTGTAGAGATACTTGAGTACTTTTTTAACATGCTGATGATGTTTGGACATGTTGTTTGAGTAGATGAGTATATTATCCAGATAAATCATAACATAGATATCCAAAAGGTCAGAGAAATATCATTTATAAATTGCTGGAAGACTGTGGGAGTATTGGTAAAACCAAATGGTATTACAGACCACTTAAATAATCTATAACATACTCTAAAAGTAGTCTTCTATTCATCACTATCAGCAATATAAACCAAATTTTGAATAAACCCAAGCTTTACAAAGTAAGTCTAGTAGATCAGAGATGAGTAGCAGTGGATAGTGATTCTTTTTGGAAATGTGGTTAAGATTGTGGAAGTCAACATAGAGGCATAGTGAACCATCTTTCTTCTTGATAAATAGGACCAGTATACCATACAGAGAAGAGGTTGGTCAGATAAAACCTATATCAAGGTTTTCCTCAATGAATTTCTTGAGAGCTTTTTGTTCAAATGCTGAAAGAGAGTATATAGGGCCAACTGGAGGTTGATTATCTTCTTCTAGATTAATTTAGAGGTTATAAGAACAATGAGAAGTGAGGGTTTCAGCTTTGGTTTTGCTGAAAATGTTGGTAAATTTGTGATATTTGGAAGGGACATTGGAAAGGTCAGGAACCTCTGAGAGTTTTGCAGAATTGGCCTGAATGCCCAAAGAGCAAAAATAGAGTTCAAAATTGCTAGAGCCCAGAAATTTTAATGCTTGCAAGAATACTGCAGTACCAATGATAGTAATATTAGGTCACTTAGAGATAAACATGGAGGTCTCAAATGCAGGTATAGAAACCACAGATTCCAATAATTACAAAGAGATATCAAGAGATAATGGAGATGCCAATGGTATGTTGGCCACAATGTAAGAGAGAGCAAGATTTTCCCACAAAGATGGACAGAAGTCTATTGACCTATTTTCCCAGTCAATCAGTTGATTGTGTTAGATGAGCTAGTTGTATCCAAGGACTAAAGAGCAGAAAGAATTAAGTAGAGTAATATAGAAGTCTAGATTTATACAATCACTAGTAGGTAAAATTATGGGCAATTTAGCAGTTTTGGAGATGATGCTGTTTAATGAACCATCAAACAAGTGAAGTACAATAGAAAAAGTTGCAGATGTCTTCAGATAGTAAGTATCCACAAATTTCAAGTCTACAAAGTAATAAGTAGACCCAGAGTTAACAAGAGCTTGGAACAGGATTTTATTAAAATAATCCTAACTAAGGATTATAGGAGAAGTAAGAAAGGCAAAGAGTGGATGCAGATCAGTAAAAGCATATGTGTTGAGCTAGATGGGACTCGTTGTTGTACAGAGAAGTTCAATGTGGCTCTCAGTCTGTGTAGAGTCCTGAGGGTCACTCTTTATTCTTCTAAGAGTTTCTCAGAAGTAGTTGTTGAAGTATTATGGTCCTTAAAAGTAACTGTAGTTTGCTTCTTAAGACAGGAGTCTAATTTGTGGTCTTCTGCACCATAATAGAGGTACAGATTATTTTCAAGCTACTTTTTATGCTCATTACTGGTTAACTTGCTGTTACTGGCCAGCTTAGAAGAAAAGTTCACCTATAGAGAATTTGATTGTTTCCTGGGAGTAGGAGATGGAGATAGTTTGGAGAAAAATAATCTGGCAGATGATGTTACCAGAGATGGGTTTGCCTTATTCTAGGGGGCTATAGCATTACCAGCAGTGGAAGCTTTTTCTTACTTTTGGGAGTAAGACTCAAGAGCCTCTTTTTTTGCCTATCTGGCATGGTAGTATTCACAGTCATGTTTCCAGTAGTAGTAATTGATAGTTATTACTAAAGCATATATATCCTGAATAAAGGTGGGATTTCTTTGTTCCCAGGTGGAGATAGCATCCTAGATCTGATTGGGAAGATCTTAGTAATAGTGGTGGTACAGAACACTATTTCCCCAATCTAACTGGAAGGTATAGCATATGAAATCCATATTATAAGTAGAGATTTTGTTACTGGGCATCATATAGAGATTATCCAGCATGTTGGCTACTTTACCAATGGAGTCTAAAAGACCAAAATATCAATGTAGCTTATTAATAAAGAGGTTTCAATTAGGAAGCTAGTCCTACATAATACCCTGGTCTTTCTGATTGAGACCCATCTCAAACCAGTTCTGAGCTACTCAGTGAGGTAGGTCATTGAAAAGTTAATTTTTGCAATATCTATATTGAGTTGTGCAGTGTTGGCATGAAAGTAGAGATAACATTGGAATAAGAAATTATTGAGCTTGTTAGGCCCAGTGCTGCTGAAAGTGTTGGGAATGTAGTTTTTAGTTCCCCTTGAATTAGTGTTAGGAATAGAGGTCTAATTAGTGTTAAGTATATTTGCAAGTTGATCAGCCAACTGCTTATTAGTATTATTGCTCCAACAGAGTTTTGACCATAAGCAAGTAGAAGTAGGTCTATTAGATGTTAGATTAGTAATAGAATTAGTAGCAGGAGTATCCTCCCAATTAGGATCATTGTCTGGAGGGATGATACTTGGGCTAGAGATAGGTAAAACTTTCTAGCCATATTGAATAGTATGAGAAGATGATCTTGGAGATGATTGTCCTCTTTGATGAATTCATCTTAAACATTGTGAAGTATTTGGCAGATAAGTGAGGTTATTACTAAAATACAAAATGGTGTTAAAGAATATCTCAAGTAGTAGGACTGGAGTTGATATTGAAAAATTATGGCAAGAAGAAGCCATTTGGACTTTGAAGTATGAAAGATGTTTTGCAGATGGAACTATGACAATGTATTTAGCAAACAGAACTGCTTAGAAGTGACAGCAGATAATACTGTTAGATGTGGTTTACACTAGGGATAAAAGTCTGCAAGATAGACTTGAAGTTGTAAAACAACCTTGGCTTTAGCTTATATACTATGCTGTCTGTCTGCTGCATGATTGAAACTTCAGATAAGAGAAAGAAGTTCAAGATGAGAGTGAGTACTGATGGGTATATTGTCATTAAACACCAGAGATCAAGTTTAATAAACTTGGAGTTTCAGTAGTATAGTTTCTATTGCCCCAAGCAGAAGTCTCAGTGTTGAGATACTGACAGGGGTATGACTCTGCTATAGAAGACCAAGTTAGATAAGAGTATCTTAGTTATAGAAGATAGAATATCTGAATTGTTGCATCACCATTGTAAGGGCATGTTTGCAAAAAAGTGGCCACTATAGAGGGCAGCCTTGTAGATTAGATATTGATAAGTTAGTATTACCATGGGGATATATTTTCTGGACAAGTAGACTTGGCATATGATATGTCTGCTATTTCCATATATTATTTTAAATATTTCTATCAAAGTGTCTAACTATTTGAATACTATTATTTCTGAATTGGTCAGCATTGTTTTGCTAGATTAGAATGTATTATAGAGTATTCAGTAGAGTTACTTCCTTTAGAAGACCTCATTTTGTTCTTTTAGATTTCTTCTAAAGATAAGTTATTATAATATATACTGCATAGGCAATATACTTAAGTTTCTTCTAGAGAAAACTCTGTAACTTTGCAAACTTCCCTTAGTTGTTCTAACAGGTGCTATATATAGATATTTTGAAGATTAGATTCTCTTTGTTTTTATATATTCTTTAAGAGGTTTTTCAAACTATTGTTATTTCTTTATCATAGATAAGATTTATGATATCTTAGTAGAGCTCCTAGAATAACTTCAATTGTATAATTTCATGATCTTTATAGTGAAATTTTATCAAATAATATTTTATAGATAATATTTTTTTGAATCTTAATTCTTATTTTTCTTATTTTCTGTTCAGTTTATCAGTATTATTTTATCTCATTCTTACTATATTCTTTCCTTATCTAATTGTTTTTTTCCAAGTTTACAAATAGTATTATATTCTTCTATCTATCTAAATTATCCTCTATTTATTCAGATTCTTCTTCTCAAAGTATTCTTCCGCAATAGTTATAGTATTTTTCTAGCAATAATACAAATTTACTTCATTCAATAATAAGATTATATTTTAAAACCAGTTATAGTTCAAGAACAAGCTTATATTTCCTGGTTTTACTACTTTTAGATAAATTTGTACTGAGTAGTATTAGAATTTACAAAAGTAAATCTAGTTTTTTTTCTCTAATTATTTCTTTTCTTTTTTAATTTTCTTTTTTATTTCACTTTATTTTTTATTTAGACTTAGAAAGGATTGTAATATGAATATAAATATGCTAAGACTTCTTTTCTCAGTACTACTATCTTATATCAAAAAAACCTCTCATTAATGAAATCCAAAAAGTCTCAAGCTAAGAAACTTTCTTTTAACCATTCCTAAGAATTTTCCAATTCCAAAGAATTCGCTAACTACTGGTTCTTTTTTCAGTTCCAACATACTAGCTCTCTTAACTTCTGACATGTTGTAGAATACTTTATTTGACTCTGCTATATCTAAAATAGACTATGTAAAGCAAGTCAAAGCTCAGGCCAACATTGGGTCTAACAATACCCTAGTAAATGACAGGGTATTACAAGAATTTGCTATGCTCTTAGCCTCCAAGAACTTGCTGTATTAGACATAGTAAGAGAACATATTTCTGTGTCTTATGTTCAAGGCATAGAAGATACTGCAATTGGTTCTATTTTGGATTTTATAGTTATTTCCTATTAATATATCAAAGATGATGCTCAGAATATTATTTGCTTGATTCACAGAATAGTATTTTTTATTCAACAATGATTGTTGGGCAAGAAAACAGCAAAGGATATTCCAGCTCTTGCTGAATCCAGATCAGCTATATGGTGGCTTATCAATATGATTTACAAGTCTGGGTAGAATAAGCTTACTATAAATGACAAGAATGGAAGTTTTCAACAATATATATTATCTCAGCTTGGTTAAAAGACAATGTCCAATCCTAATCCTCTAGAGAGCAAATCATTAAGTTCCCCTCCTGTAATTCTGCCTATACTGAGCAAAGAATTCTTAGCCAAGTTGAAACTTAATAACAAGACAAATAACACTAAGAAGTCATATATGCAAGCTTTTAAAAACAATATTAAAGACATTATCTATATCAAGGAGGTTTTTCTGAAATTACCAACAAAGAAAGTTGTAAAAATCAATGACATTATTAACAACAACAAGATGGATTTAGTTAAACCCAAAATCAATATGACTACCAAAGAACTATCCAGAAAGCAGGTTGTAATTTCTATGATCCTGAAAAACATTGAATTTATTGTTAATTCAGCTAATGTACAGATTGTTAATATCAATAGATGCCTAAAGAAGGCCAAATTAAAGACTGTTGCTGATTATATTCAAGTGGAAACTAATAAAATTATTACCACCAACAAAACCACTTCTAGTTTAGACTTAAGCATTATTAAAAAATGTCTTAAAGAGAATGACAATATCAATTTGGACCAAGTCTAGTATCCTTGTCTTCCTATATCCAAGTTTTACTTAAAAATTCTGGGCCTTCTTTATATTGTTGAAAAACCAATCTTTCCATTATCTCTGAAATGATTCTAGGTATTATAAAGAAATAATATATATTTAATGATATCTACTTGGTATCAAAGCCTTATATCATTAAAGCCTCTCCCAAATCTGACATGGCTGTAGTTTGAGTTAACATCTAAGATTTACAGAATAGATCAAATACAAAAAGTATTATCAATTGTTGATTCAATGTTAGCTATTACATTACTATTATCCATAACATAAATAGAAACCTGGGTATTCCATAGTGTAAGAACTGTTGGAAATGGGGTCATTCAACCCTTACTTGCTAAATGTAATAGACTTCACAATACAGAATATTACAGAGAGAAGATATAGAAGAACTTAGTTCTAGGACCTAATACTGCTATTCAAATCTGCAGTATTCATCCATTTAAATTCCACTAGTCTATACAGATGCCAATGGAGTCTGTTTTCCTCACTAACATTGAAGCCCACTAAGCTCTGAAAACCCTGCTTCTTCCATGATTGTCCCTTTATATTCCTGGTCACTATTAGATGAGTTCTACTGGTTTTATATATTATTCTAGATACTTCTATTGTTCTATCATTCTAGCTTGGATTACTATTGTCCTGTATAATTGGACTGCTGCCTTCTGGAACCTTACTCTGTTCTCTTAGGTTTCCTGGAGATAAGTTCTGTCTGTAGTGTAGTCACTAATATTATCTTAGGTTTTCTGAAGCAAACTCCATAAATTCTGTGAAATTCTGTCAGTTACCCTAACAGAAAGTATGATATTATAAAGAAAATCCCAAATCGAATCTTCTTAGGCTCAAAAGAAAGATAGGAGAGCCTTGTCCTCATTTGTTCAAGTGTATCAACTGTAAAGAGGACTATCAAGTAGATAGTAATACTTATTGATTCTGGGGAAACCATTTCAACAAAAATTGGTATAGTAAGAAATATCAGGAGCTTTTCAAGAGTAGAGCAGTATTAGCATGATTAGTCATGTAGTTATATATAGTCTTTTCATTTTTCATTTAGTCTGTATTCAAGTAGCTATAAAGTAGTTACTACAGACTGCCACTGTATTCTATGTAATAAATTGTTGATTTAAAAAATAATAATTGTAATGTGATATTATATGTGACTGTTGCATATTAAATATATTATCACATTATCATAAAAGAAATTATAGTATATGTAAGAGGACCTAGTCCCAGAACTAAATACTGCTGTCAAAGTCTGCAGCATTTGTTTATCCAAACCTCACTGCTTTCTATTACTACTAGTAGAATTCATCATCAACTGACATTGAAGCCTGTCAAGCCACAAGTACCATCTCACCACCCCTATGATTGCATCACTAGGCTTCTAGTTACTATCAGATAAGTCCTATAGATTTTGGATAATATTCTAAATACTTCCATTATTCTATCATTCTAGCTTGGGCCTGCATTATCAATACAAGCTTGAACTGTTATTGTTCTATATGATTGGAACAAATACTTTTGAGTATTTTGGATAGCTGCTGCCTTCTAAAAACCTCATTCTGTTCTCTTAGGTTTTCTAAAGCTAAGTCTTATCCTGAGTATAGCTATCAAATCTCAGCTTAGGTTTCCTAAAGCAAACTCTGTAACTCCATGGACTTTTGTCAGTCACTTCAACAGTATAAAGCTAAATATAGAAGTAAACAGACCATAGTCTCTAGGTATAAAATAGACTATCTTATACTAAACATCTTATTGAGTTCTTTTGTGTTATTTAATAAAAAAGTTCCTCTTTGTTTTAACACTTGGACTTTGAGTCATAATAAGTAGTTTCTAATGTTAAGTGTTATTTTAAGAAATTCTATAAGCATTCCTGCTTTATTCTATATACTATCTATGTTATTGCATGAAATAAAGCTTTTATACTTCTGAATATTGATTTCTTATCTCTTGATAAAAGTTTGGCTAATATAGGAACTTATACATCCTGAGTTAACCAGAGCTTTTATACTAAATTATTCTGTAGTATCAGTGGTTTAGAGTCAAGTATTGATATTTAGTTATTGATTTCTGGTTTATATAGTTCTGAGGGTTAAGACTACTTCTTAGTCTATTAGTTGGTTCAGTTCTCAGATTCTTACTATTAAGTATTTATTTCTGTAAGATTGGTAATCTTATGTTCTTAGTGTTTTTACTACTTTCTATTTGCTCTCTTTTCTGATCCTTTTTTCACTATCCATTCTGCTGAATATTCTGTAGTCTTCCTAAGCTTTCTAGTCTTCAGGTAGATTAAGCCTTCATTTCTAACAAATTTGTTAATGTATGACTTTGAGTTATTGATTATTGTAGATAGATAAGTATTTTTTACCAGTTGTTCATAGAATCTCTCCATTATTTCTTGGGAGGTCTCTTTGATCTTCTCTAGAGCAGGTTTGATCTTATTTTTAGCAAAGGCTTCTTTAAGGTCAATAGAAGGTCTCATTTCCTGTTTTTACTTCAGTTTTTGGTTTTTTTGTAGTTAGTATTTTTTGTTTCTTATTCTGTTCTTTCTAATATGTTCTGATAGTCTGTCCCCATAAAAATAAGAGGGTGGTTGGGAGAAAGGTGATGATGATCTGAGTTAGGATTATAGTGGTTATAGAAGATGATTTGAGATAGGATATTGACACATGTAGTGTTAAGGAAATTTATTAGTCTCATTCCTATATTATAAAATCCTGTGAACCAGTGTTTGGAAGGAATGGAATTTATTAGTAACCTGAGTGAGTCTAAAGTATTGGTCACTTACTCTAAGTCCCACCTCACAACATAGGTCACACTTCTCAGCCTACTTATACTATACTAGTGGAATCTCATAACAAGTATTAATACTGCTTTGAGTATCTATTTTGCTCCGACTTGACATGGTCAACTCCATCAACAACTTTTACCACAAAAATCATGTCATATATTTGTAGGTTCTGAAGCTGGGAAATCCAATTTTATAGTAATGGAGTCTACTAATGACACTTTGACAAGGAAGGAGAAGAATGGTGTGTAAGAAGCTGAAGTTATATATTGTTGCTTATTAAACCTTATTGAGGAAGCCAAGTAGAACCTCATCAATATATTATTTATGACAGAAGATTAGTATTGCGAGTAGAAGGATGAATATATCTTAATTTCAATATCTAGAATTATTACTTTTCATTAAATATAAATATTCAATCTAATCATCTCTCAAGATTGAGTTAAGATGGATCTGGTAAAGGTGTCCAGGGTTTGGAACTGGCCAATTTCTTAGAATAGTACTGACTTATATGTCAGAATTGCAAAGCTTAAACTTGAGTTTTTTCTAAATATCTTTTATTTTTCTTTTCTTTTTCTTTCTGAACTTAGGGTTAAGGTTTTAAATAATATCATGGTCACAGTGTCACACAACAGTCACACAATTTGTTATGCAAGTCACATGTCACATGAAATAGTCACAGTAACAATCACATAATCACATAAACAGGAAACATAATAGAAGATTTAAGGACAATAATATTATACAATATACATAATATATGTTGACCTTACAGCTAACACATGGTCATTTAGAATAGGCTAAAGTAGTAGAGCTAAAGTAGTAGAGCATGAACCATACACTTTTAGTATATAAGGTAAACAATTTTGTACTAAGTTCTTTATTGAGTTCTTTTATGTTAACTCTATTACAAGGTTTTTTTCTTTGATCCACTCTAATATCATTGAATTGTAACATGCTAGATATTCATTTAGTTTACCAACTTTTACTAGAAATATATCCACAAATTTCCAGATATTGCATAATCACTATTTGATCTTACTAGTAGCAATAGCACCTGAATGTGAACTACTGCCCAACAAGATGCTTTTGATGCACTAAAGAAAGCCATAATCTTAGTATCTGTTTTAGCCTCCTCTGATATATTTGTTCTATTTTAAATAGAAGCTGACAGCTCAGACTTTGTTACAGTAGCAGTTTTCCCTCAGACATCAAAAGAAGATTGCAAATAGCACCCAGCAACATTCTTCTGCAAGTCTCTTTCCTCTCATTTGAATGCAACTATAAGATATAGATATATAACAAAGAAATACTTGTAATAATCAATGCTTTAGAAGGATATTCTTGAAGGAGCTAAGAACTCTGTTGAAATCTGGACAGACTATCAGAATCTGAAATACTTTATGATGGCCAAAAAGCTTAACTGTAGGCAAGTCTAATAATTCTTGTACTTAGCAGAATTTAATTTCTTGTTGCACTACTGCCTAGATAAGCTAGATATAATTTCCTGCCAGTTATATCATAAAGATGGCCCACACAACAATGAGAATGTGGTCTTGCTAAAACCAGAGTTTTTAGCAGTACACATGATATAATAAATGAAATTTGAAGATGAAGAGTAAAGTCTTTTAATAGATATCTACTGTAGCAGCAAACTAGATTAGCAAGAATAACTAGTGGCCAGAGTAGCAAGAGAGTTCAGATAGTCATCAATAAGGTCCATATGTTCATTGGAGTGGTCAGAATTAGATATATTGCTTCTTTTCCATGGTAAGATCTATGTTATGGCAACTACTAGTCAAAATAACCAATAAACTACTAAAGCAAACTTAAAAGTAAAGTATCTCATGGGAATCACAAGAGAACTCAACAAGTTCCCAATGTATTCCTACACTATATACTACTAGTACAAGTCCTATTTGTGTTGTCCATATATTATACAGTTTCTACAAGACAAATATATTGCAACTATACCTTTGATATTATTGTTCCAGTTTCTTCTATTATGTTCAGATATATGATATCATATTATGTGATGCATCATGTGACCATATTCACATGTCTCTTCATCATCCAAAAATAAAAATAGATATAAAAAAAGAAAATCAAAATAAATTATTAGTATTCTAGTATACTATAACAATCTATATCTCTAATATTCCTGATCTTTACCTGCAGATAATCTTTTTCTACCTTATTGTCGTTGAAAAAAGATGCAAGTAAAATGTCTTTATGGTTAATAATGTCTGTGCGAAAAGAAAATCAAAAAGAAGAAAGTCTGATGTTAATATAGATAATGACTCTTGGGGAGTTATTTGCTGAGCACAATTCTCTAACAAAGGTAAGCCAATTGGGATGATTTGGAATGCTTACTAAGGGGACGCCTTCACAATTCACTGAGCTGGGAATAGTTCTGATTGTTGTCTACAATGGTTCTTGAATGAATATCATGTTAAAATTTTAGTTGACTTCAAGAATGGTATTGATAAGAAAGTTGTTCTTTCATACATTTTAAGAGAATATCTTTAGGTCATTCAAAATCATATTGTGGAGCCGTTCACAGCTGAACAAGTTGAGTTCTTCCAGTTGTCCCAAATTTTCGTGTATTTCTTTGAGTGCCATTCTTTATTGAAACAATATTTCTAAAAGGGACAGTCATATGAGTCAGCTTGGCATTTGCCTTTGCAGTTGAGGCATTTGAACATGTGAGGGCAGGGTTCACCCTTCTTTGTCTCTAACCTAGGTAGGTTAGTTTTTTCATTAGCTTTACAACACCATGCAAAATGATAATGGTGTTCGGTAAGGTGAGGGTCATTACACCTCACACACTTAGATTCTTATATACGACAGACTCCTGCTGTATGACCCCACTTCCAGCAATTCTTGTATTGCGGTACACCTGGGTTCATATTTATACCCCAAACTGTTGCAATGAAATTACCAATGTTGAACCTTCAGTTAATGACTTTCTTAGTGTTAGTTCCATTTTGTGTGTCCCAAATGTCAATCCATATGATGGCCATGTCGGATTTGGGGGATACCTTGATGATGTGTGATTTAGAGGCAAGAACAATGTTATTGAACAAGTGGTTGTTTTTCAGAACATTTTCAATATCGTTCAATGAAATTTGATTGTTTGTCTTTTTGCTAATGTATGGAATATCTATAATCTTGAGGTATGACTTTGATTGCAAAAAAATATTAAATAAAAATAAAATAAGAGGAGTCGAGAAGTATTTAGTATGCTGGCAGAGATTTATAGTGGAGCATGATACTTGGGAAAAGGAGGAGAACTTAGGAAATACAAGAGAAGTAGTGGAGAAATTTGAGGGAAGAATGAGTGCTGAAATAAGAAAGCAAGAAAAGTTGGACAAGATAGAGGAAAAGAACTTTAGAAGGAGGAAGTTACCAGGAAAGTATACAGCAAAGATACTGTATGGGTAGGATGATAGGAATTTTGAAAAGAAATATTTGAGGAAGTTGGAGAGGAACTGGCAAAAATGGAAGTCAGTTTCTCTGGAGAAGAAACCTTGAGAGAGGGGTAATGTCAAAGTTGAAAGAGGTGGACTCTAATAATTTTTATTTTCTTTCTCATTCTTATTTTTCTTTTCAATTTATTTTTCCTTTATTCTATTTTTAGAACTTAGGGTTAGGGTTAGAGTGATGAGATCATGCTGTCACACAGCAAGTCACATCAGATGACACAGTCACAAGTCACAAGACATATGAAAGAATATAAAAGATTCTGAAAGGATAATGTCATACAATGTGTAAAACACATGTTAACCTTAAGGAATACACATGATTGGTTAGGGTAGGCTATAAATAGCTTGCACAGACCATTAGGTATTAGTATATAAGGTAGACAATCTTGTACAGAATTCTTTATCGAGTTCTCTTGTGTAAACTCTATACAAGATTCTTTCTTTTGACTAATACTAAGGTCTTAAGTTTGTAACAAATATTGTCTCAGGTTTTTTCCAAGGAATCCTTCACTTGTTCATATAAAAACTATCCAATCAAAACTAGAAATTACATCCTGTATAGCTGTATGTATTATAGAAAGTATTAGAATCCTAAAAGGGATTTATTGAAAGATATCATTGTATTCCTCAAGTTCAATCCAGAAGCATTTTCCTTCTATGAAGGCATCACTTAAAAGCAGTTTTACTAATATCCTCTTGTATTAGTAATATTATTACTTACTTTTTCCATCTTTCTTTTCTCTTTCTTCTTTTTTCTTCTTTTTTTTGTTATTTAAGTAGCTATGTTGTAGATATCATGGTCTACCACTATATCTTGTGTAATAAATTGTTAATCTTAAAATAAAATAAAATAAAATAAAAAAGCACACTATGACAAATATGCTATATCTGTTAGAAGATCTGTTTCTTTCTTCACTAAATTCTAACACTCCAACACTGTTAAGACCCATGAAGTTCTCTAGACTGCAAAAATAAGGTGGATATTTCTATATTGAACAAGAACATTCTCAATGGAGTACTAGGAGAATAAAAATACTTATTATCTGCTAAACAAAAAGTCACAACACATGCTGGTGCAGAACTTCCTTCAGCTAGGTATCTGTCTGCATGTAGTAACATTGCCAGATGAATGGCGGTAGAAGTCTTGATCACCTCAACAGTGAATACAGTGATGCCTGTGATAAACTATTCTCATCAAGGTGACTTCCTGATGTTTGAAACAGGCAGCGGTAAACTTGAGTCTATATTGCCCTAACAGCTACCATTTTGTTCTAAGGCATTGGGATCAACTAATGGAAGAGATTTATAGAACATTGGAATGGAGTGAAAAGATGATGTTGGTCTTAGAGCAAGAGCGTAAA
>Ga0157364_1001493_pt1 | contig 19996 bp, 6 predicted proteins | sample AttsexASBM2_FD_111476 | JGI IMG/M metagenome (GOLD analysis project Ga0157364, IMG submission 111476) | Fungus gardens microbial communities from leaf cutter ant in Ribeirão Preto, State of São Paulo, Brazil - Atta sexdens ASBM2 | ecosystem: Host-associated > Fungi > Mycelium > Unclassified ...
GAAAGTGTAGAATCAGTACATTATGGCGATCAATTCATGACAAGTTTTTATTATGTACAGCTCTAATTCAATATACCTATTTATATTCGGTGCTGTGACTTTAACATAACGTGATATTTGCATGAAAATAAATATATCTATTTACTGCGATTTTGTACCTGCAAAAATTTTGTACTTACAAAAATTTCAAATGTGAAAAATGTAATGCTAGATTAGTAATTGAACAAACGTGTCTCGTCGCTACGTTCTTTCTGCACTCATCGAAGAAATTCAATAATTTTATATTTGTTTAATTTGTATTATTGAAGAGAGTAATTAATTGTGTACATGTATTTATTGATATAAATTTGGCTGGCAGTCTCTGTACATTTATGAATAAACGTTAATCTTACATAAATCATGTATGATTTAGTTAATATTAAAAATTCAATATATTATATCCAATTTATAAGGAAGAATATAATTAGACAAAATGTGATTTTTTGTGCAAGAATAAATCAAAAGTGGAGAATAAACTTTTTTTCGTCCGAGGCTTTATTTCCGAAAAAATTAAATTTGAAAAGCATGGAATACGCGTGCACTTAATTAAGATAGAAGTGAAGACACTATAAATGGTATTATATTTACAGAGTTTTTCCACATAACATGCCACTTCACGAGTGGCAAGATTAAAGAAAATGTGATAAATAATTAAATTTGATTCATTTTATTAAAAGTAAATTTACAACAAAAAGCTTCAAATAAAAAAAATTACTTTTGCACTTTCCACTTATTTTATACAAATCCTCCATCTTTTCAGAAAAACGTTCTCAGAAAAATATTACAATAACAAATTTTAGTTTAGATTTATATAATTAAAAACAAATCTTTTATCAAAACACAAAAATACAAAATTTAGTAACAATATATCAGAAAAATTGTTTAAAAACTTGTTAGCTTGATCTAAAAAATTTCACTTTTGAAATTTTTATGTAGTTTGAGTAAAGGTGAGTTTTAACTATATAATTAATAATACTATATATAATTAATATAATCTATTATATAATTAATATTACTATATAATTATACTATATAATAAATACTAGTCTACTATATAATTATAATTAATATACATTAATTTCCCGTGTTTCTAAGTAGATATGAATAATTAAAATATGCATGTGTCTACATCTATTTATTTATATTGCCAAGAGACTAGTCTAATTATATCTTTAGATAGGATAAATTTAGATACATATTTCGAAGTGTTCATCCCATACTCACAGATGAGAATCTCTGATGAGGATGAGGATTGTACCATCACAACAGATCACAAAGTGCACTTTACATGGCGCTAGAAGTATATTCCGAGTCGTCGGTAAGAGACCTTGTATGATCAATTAATGTAACTTTAAATAAAAATCACATCGAACATAAATCATATCTTAAATACATATATCATATTTTAAATACATACCTATAAATCGTAATTTATATATATATATATATATATATATTTTTTTTTATTTAATTTCGTTAATTTCGTTAATTTTTAGTATTTATTTTGCATAGAAATATTAATGTGTTTTTCTTTTACATTTTAATGTTTTATAGTTTAAACTTTTAGTTATTATTTTAGTTAATTTATTTTAATTATTTTTATGATGCATTGTTGCACAATTATATTCTGTGATCATAATATGGAATAAAATTAAACAATGTACGTAATATGAAACAAAGTCAAAGATCGTAGATGTGTTACTCGCTGGAAAATATCTGTGGCTATATAGTTCTATACACTTTGTGCACATAAAATCGCCAATAGACGGGCACCATTGAAAACGCAGGCACGTCCATTCTCAGACTTTTCTCTTCTATTAGTCTGATAATATTTTGTCGGTGTTAAAGTTACTTATATGTGATATCATAATCCTATTTCCATAATATATAAATAAAAGAAAGAAATAATAAAATTTCGTGATTTTTTAAAATGATTTGAAAAAATTTTTTTTTCTAAATCTTAGAACTATAAAATAAATAAAAAGTTAGTTAAATCGAAATAAAAGTTTATATTGTAGATATGATATTGATATAGAAATGTACACGATTTGTTGATAAACAAATTCTATTTTTATGGTACAAATCTTCTCTATCTGCTATAAGTTTCAAAATATAGCATATATCTTCCTGAACAATTGAATCGACTGGCGATAACGTAGTGCGCAAGGTAGATTTCTACCTTTCACTGATTGTATTCCGGTATACGGAATACTAGTATAAGAAACTAGTATAAGAAAATCTATAATATATGTAACGTAAATGCTACATTTTCAATATTTGCAGTGAATGACGAAACGCATTTTTTTTTAATGTTACACAAAATATTCTTGTAAAAGACAATAATCATTGATATCGACAAATTATTATAATAATAACTTTTATTTAATTATAACAATGTACAATATCGATCGCATTTTATCTAATTGTAAATCAACAAGAAAACAAAATTTTTAATAAATCAAAATTTTATTATATATAAAGATTTAATTAAAAAAACAAATAAAATGCTACAATCCGAATAAATATATTTTTTACATTTTAAAAGATTTTAAAATAAAAATTAAGCGAAGAAAGGATAAGAAATGTCGGAAACATCAAAAAGTTGTCTGATACTTAAAAACCTTTATTTCAACAGTAACAAATTGATATATATTTTCGATAGAATCGTTACTGTTGAGATACAGATGTTTAAAAGTTGACGAATTTTTATTTCCTTCTTGTTGCTAAAGAACGTGTAATTTTCGTAACTTGCAATCTAGTTCTAGATTTGTACGACAAAATTCGATCTATTTGGTCAAAGGTATAAAAAAATAATATCAATTGAGTCTTTTAAATACCATTGTATTTTTCTTCTGCCGCGGCGAATGTGTACAGAAAATTACTATGCGAATTATCTAAGCGAGGATTTGTAGTTATCACGTTTGTACAATATATATATATTTATATATATATAATGATACAATAATGATGACAATTATAAGAATAATTAATCAATTCATCGACAATGACAAAAGATGAAGAATGACAATGGCGATGCCTTGATGAATAATGACGTCCGATGAAGATAATTAATATTAAATGCCTGAAAGTTTTTTCTCTCGCACACATACATACGCTCTCTTTCTGTCTGTCTCTCTGTCTCTTCTTTACTAGTTCCACCTCTTTGGCTTGTGTACAGTTGTGACTGTTTGTATATAATATAAATTATCAACGTTACTATTTTTACTAAATCAGTTGTGTATTCATGTAGTCCATCTTGCGCGTCTTTGGATTTGTATTGTTATCGTGATCGGGCATCTCGGAAGTTTCGTTGCAGAACAGAAATTGCGCGACCACTACTTACTTGAATATATTTACATAAAATTGTTCGCAGTTTCACATTAAATCGTATTCATCGTTCGAACGCAAATTTCTCTGACAATTGCTTTGATTAATTCGCTAATTTAAGTTTATATACTCGTACTTTTGAACTCGGGTAACTTTACAATCAATTACAGCGGTCGATTTTTTATTTATTACATAAAATCGCATACAAAAAGTTGATAAACCAATGGTAACTTATTCGTAAACGTAAAATGTCTTTGCTGAACGGTATTAACTATAATATATATTTTCCGTTCGTAATAATTGTTCTATGCTGCATAGGACTAATTAGGAAAATTCGTACGACATTTAATATTTTGCACGCGTTCGCAAAATTAATATAAGTTTAGTGCTAATAATATGGTTGCGAGTTAATGATGAAATTTTAGAAAATATATCTCAAGCGAACGCCGGTCTCGCCGAAATTGTCGACCGTCGCAGGTGCTGCCGGGGTCGCAGGTGCGTCTGTGATGCGGCGGCGCGCCTTTGCTGTATTAAGAGAGCTAATTAAAAATAAAACGAAATGACGAACAGACAGATTGGGAGGTTTCTCCGCGAACGAGCGCGTACAGCCGACCTCCGCTTTCACCAATAAATAATACTTAACGATAGTGACACTTACTTAGTGACACGCATAATATAAAAATTAACGGATCGCGCTTAACAGCCGACCGCTTAATCACTCGATCGAAGATCGCATAGTCAGAGGACTAAAAAAAATACGGGTACGGGATAAAATACGCGCCACTTTCCGCTGGACCCGTTATGTATCGCTTCAGCTATTCGATACGCGGCGCAAAAAAAAAAAAACGAAATATAATATTAAAATTCGGCAAAATATTTCGGTTCTCAACGCACTCTCGGTCCACTTTGTACACGACTTACGCGCCCTTTCACATTAAATTACAACAACATCTATATATTATATATAATACAATAATAAATTAATTGTTAAATTATTATGCGATTGTTTCGATTGACGTATATCGATACATAACAGATTTATATAAGCATACTCGTTTTACATGTCCAAATCGTGATAAGTTCTACACATTTGACTCATTGGCTTATTCTTTTTTAACGAAACTGCACCATAAAAAAGCGGCTGGCAAACGCGCAAAGAGTTTGCCTACGGAATAGTATCGTATCAAACAATTTTCTGTAGAGAAGATACTATGAAATTTCTCTCTCTATGTAGCTTTGAGAAAGATGAACATTATACATATATATTAAAAAATCGATAATTTTGCAGTACACTCATTTAAATACACATCACAGAGTTATAGAAAATTAACTAAAGTAGGAACAAAAATACATACGAATTAAGCTAATGAGTTTAATCATTGCGCTCCATCGTAGACTTCACGATCCTCGATCGTTGCGGACAAACATAATATTCGCTCATATCCATTTGATTTAAATATTAACACTCATGGACGCACACGCACACGCAATTCGTACATGCATTCGGGCGGAATGCGCACCGCCCTTTTTTTTAAATAAAACAAAAAAAAACAAAAAAAAAGAAGATATAGTGACTTAAGCTCAAGCTTTCGGGCGCGGATCGAGTGCCAGAGCGTAAATTAAAGTCCAGATAGCTTCGAGCGAGATGCCGTTTCCCGGTATTGTTTTCCTCGTTTCTTTCGAACTCACTGGACACCCGGACCGGAAATCCGATGACGCTTTTGGAAGGGTGACAGATGTGTGCTGATAAGAAAATTCGATTCCGAGACGACTTTGACGTTTGTTCGTTGAGGCTCATTCATAAATGAGAGCATTCATGAAAACATCTCTAACGTCGCTCGAACGTTGAAAAAAATTTCGAGGTGATCTCCTCTTTCGCTGAGGCAACATAATATCATAGTGTCGATGTAATAGCAATTTCCGTGCAAAGGTCACTCAGACGCACGTATTTTCTCTTCAAGCGGTTTTAATCCACGCCGTTGAATGTATAACTGACGAAGCATCATCTCGAGGTATTTAAGTATACACATTACGCGGGTCATTTACGAGGGATTTCGGAGGACATATAATTCATTCCCGCATTCGAGTTACGAGCGTATGTAAATAATTATGTGCCGCGCGTGCTCTTTGGTATCGTCATTTAACCCGACGATGGATTAATAAAATGGAAATCATACGCCATAAATGTTATATGAAGTCTCTAAATTATGTTTCCCCGTTGGATGTTAATAGCTAGCGGATCGACACCTGTTCGATTTTCCTGGTGAAAAGCAGCTCTTTTTGACTGGTGTTGTATTTCATCGATGCATAAATTATCGTTAACAACGATGGTAATTAACGGAAGCTCGAATCGATCGAGCATTATGAAAGGTATGGACCACTTCAAAAGAACTCAAATCGTTGCCGCATTTATGAAGCAAATCGAATTAAATATTTAACAAGGCTGTTTATACATACATAACGAAAATCACGTTCGATTAATTGGTATAAACTTAATAATTTTGCTCTGCGTTTAATAATTTATATTTATTTGCATAACAACACAAGTAATGTTTATTGACTTAACGGCAATTATGCGTACAAAAAGATAAAAACCTTAATTCGCTTTACGTGATTTATTTGATAAGTTTCCTAAATAAGTTATTTCTCTATATATTAATGCATTTAATTCCAACTTAATCAATTATTTTAATCCTTTTCTATTAGTTAGTCCAAGAATATCATAAGTAATCAAATCGTACGAGTAAAATTTATGAAAAACGATCTCGGTTTTGTTTATAATAAATGATATATATTTTTCCGCCGGAGATTGAAAACACTTGTATTGTGTTACTCTCATATGTACGATACTTTCGATCATAATTGCCGCATTCATAGAGTTATGCACGTGTGCGATACGTCTGCCTACTTAGGAACGTTACTTTTGCTCCCCTTTTGCATTCTTCCGCCAAGTACATACTTGTCGACTGACATAGCCAGCCAACCGTCGAAGCTCTCTTTCGTCTTCTCGACTCTTTGAGCAACCACCTTTTGGACGCTCTTCAGCATTCTCTTCTCGCTCTCTCAGTGTTCTTGAATCCCTAAACTTTCTTAGATCCCCTCGACCTCCTCCTTTTCTCTCTTCTTTGCGTCACCCTTCATCCTCAGCGTCATCGGTATCTCGACCTTCTTTCATCGTCTTAAAGCGTCTTACATAGCCGTCGTACCTTAAGCTAGGATCTGGCGTTAGCTGCCTTCGCGAGTACTAATTGACTAGCATCGTTAATTACTCTCGTTTGATCTCTCGCGCTCGATTCGCGTCCTCTTGGCGCTCTTTCTATTTCCCTTCAAGAACTACTTCTTTTTGCGCCATTGAGGCCGTGCCACACGCCAGTATTAAAAATTGTTTTCTTCCTTGGTGCCACGAAAAATGCGATAGCAATAGTATTAACAATAATATTAATAAAATAATATAATAATATATTACTGTTTCATACTAAATCTTATATATTATTTGGTATCGTATATTAGCGTTATTACACTACAACCAGTGCAACATAAATAATAATACATTAGTTTGATCCCCATTGAAATAATGAGAAACCTACCGGGCAGAGTTTCGATTTTTTTCTCCTGAACGTTAACGCGCTACCTTAAATCGCGTAAATATAGGAAAATAATTTTCAGTCGTCGACTAATTGACGATTTCACATTTCATCCCGTGGCACTCGCGTGGGGTTTCCTAGAGCCGAGGAAAAGACTCAAAAAAAGTATTGGAAAGAACTGAACTTCGTACATGTGGGATTCGTGGACAACACAGCTGGTTTCCTCTTTTTACGAAAAATAAATATAGGATTTCGCGGAATTATAAGTTTGCACGCCGTCGCTAGAAATATGATAGCATAATTGCTAATTAATTATTACGCAAGAACACGCGACATTAAACGCGTTTTTTTCCTTCCGGTATTTCGCGAGATAGAAGTATAGAAAAATGTGGATATTAACGTTTAACGGAATTTATGTAACACACAAGTTGCGTTGAACGGTGGACTTTAAGGAAAATGAAGGCGCGCACGGCGCTAAGTCGTATTACAAAATAGGCAGTGCGTTGGGCTACCTCGCAAAACAAACAACCTAAATACAACTAAATACTATAGAGACACATACCGCGACATTATCCAAATTACTATACAGACTTTAGCTCACAGTATTCGAACTTTGTTCAGCGTCGCGTTTAGCTTCCGATTTTAGATTTTATCAGTTCAACGCTAAATGAGTCCTCAGGCAAAGTTAAGATTTTCCTAAATGAACAAAGATAAGTCCTTCCGTAATCTCAGTCATCTCTTGTCATCAGCGATACATTACTTTTTGATAATTCTATAAATTAAATTCTGTTTTTTAATATAATAAGAAAAATAATTTAAAAAATAAATGTTTTATTAATTTATATCGTTATATTCAAAAGGGCTTGAATTCGTGATTATGGAATCAATTTGTAGCTAATTAATTTAATTGGTAATTGTTTAATGTAGCGACGATATATCAAATAAATGTTCTCTCTCCATGGAAATCAAACAATCATGTTTGCGGCTAAACGCGCTGGGAAAATATCAGTCTAGACAGCTCATAGAGAGGCCGCGAATGAACGCTAAACAAATCGAGAATACCAGCTATCGTCGACATAGTTACCATTTAGGTCGCAAGTCACGCGGGCAATCGTACGATCTGATTTCGAAAACACGATGACACGATGATAAATTAAAGGTGAGGAACATATGTCTCGCGTGTGACTATTTACATTAAGCGTGTGCTCTCCCGAGAATGTGCGGCTCTTTTTCTTCACTCTCTCTCTCTCTCTCTCTCTCTCTCTCTCTCTCTCTAAATACAATATGTATATTTGTATATGTATATATATATATATATATATATACTTACGACACGACGCGAAACGACTAGATTGTGACCCGACTCGAGCTCTCTTCTTTCCTTCCTCTTCTTATTTTCTCTTCTTTACTCTGTCTCGCGCCTCTCTTCTTTACTTGTGCTCCACACACACACACACACACACACACACACACACACACACACACACACACACACACACACACGCGCGCGCGCGCGCGCGCGCGCGCGCGCGCGCAAAATACACACAGAATCTCTATACTATATACAGGTATTTACAATGGTGTACAATTAATGCGCGTTAATGATCGCGCGCGCAGGCAGATGCGCTGTCAGGGGGATTTTGCGAGAACGTTAACGAGCGGTCGCTATCGAAAGCGTGGACTGAAAACCGACCGACAGATCGGCCGAGTATTGTTTTGTCATAGGCTTGATCGCCGTTGCATTGCACATTATTACGTCCATCATGCGGAAAGTTCACGAGAGCTCTCACGAAAATTACAATCGCACGAATTGCAATGCGCATCGAAACGATGCGTAAACGCTGCTTGATTTATGTACACAAATAATAGTCCAATGCTTATGTCGAAATATTATCTATATCTTTCTGCAATATTAAATAGTATTTCTTTACAATGATACAGTACGCATTTCGACAGCATTGCATTCGGAAGCGGTTTAATTTTCGCAAGTGCGGAGTTAACAATGTCTTTTTTTGCACGTATTCGTCATGTCGATTCCTAGAATCTTTACAACGTTGGAAAAATGCAACGGCTATTTGGATGAATTTTATGTGACTGGAATTTACATTCTTATGATCGATTTATCTATATGCGATGATAAATGTTCGAATATCAACGAATCTTTGTCGCGTTCTTTGTTTTGGAATTTTCGCGAATTTACACACAAAAAAATAATACATAAACTCGACAATTGTGCACATTTGTGAAGCATCTATAGAAAATAGTAGTGATAAATTGTACGGTTACAAAAGTTTGAGAAATACAAAATAAGTTATAATTAATTCAAGATATCTTCGTGATAATTCGAAGCGTCTTCATAACAAATGAGCCTTCTAGCAAATATAACGTAAAAAAAAATAGCCATGATAGTGTCGCTGCGCGTACCTTAGCGCCGAGACTACCAGTCTCCAGATCATTATATATGTTTCATAAATGATACTCACATTATTTTCCATAAATACTTCACAATTATTTGCGCGATTCGATTAACAGTATTCTTCACACTATCGAATTAGCGATCAATTAATAATTTGTCCTTTTTCTGCGGCTAATCATTCATCGCTTTCGAAAAAAATCTTCCATCGGCACGAGCTCTTCATCATCAAACTCGATGCTCCTCAAATTCTACTCATCTACGTTTCTGTCCACGTCCACGAAATTCGTCTTGCGAGTCGAATGTTTCGAGAGGGTTTCGAAAGGAACGTCGATGGTTACCAATTTTCTCGACCGCGGTTTTTGTTTCATCATCTTCGTACCTCTCCGTCGCGGTCATTTGTACAATGTTTCATCGACCGCGAAGGATCCATTAAGTCCACCCGTTTCCTCTTTACCTCTTCTGTTGCTTTACTTCGCCGTTGTTTCATTTCTTTCTCTCTCTTTCTATCATCATCATCTCCTTTTTTTCCTCTTCTCGTCACCGAGCAAAGAAACGTCTTCAGCAACGTGACAAAGGACAACAAACGTTGTCCACACAGTCGAGTATGATTCTTTGGTTTTTCCGAGGACGACTGCGGCCAGCATTACGCGGAAATAAACGAATTCCATGAGAGAGAATTCCTCTTGTTCAGGTTTGGATAGAAATGCCTCCTTCCTGAAGAATTTCATTTTTCCCGGATGGCCAGCCGACTTCGTTGAAATCCAGCTCGATTCTTTGGTTTTTCTTCAGAATGCGGAAGAGTGCGCGACGACGGATTGGATGACTAGTCTCGCGATCACGCGACTTCCTCTTTCCCGGAGACCGACGAAGTAGAATATTATCCGTAACTTTCTCGTGCACTGCCCCGTTCGCTCTCTAGAACGACACGCGAAGACATTTTATCGTGGCTCAAGATGACCATCTTCCTACAATGACGTTTCCTTGTCCCGCTGATGGCACAGGAGAATACGAACCTAACAGCTGTTTTTTTTTATGATTACATCGTTGACAAAATTGCCCGCATTCCTCCGTGATGAAGTAGTCCCACGTTGCGTTTAAGAAGCTTTCATGGGATTGCAGGACAAACGCGGACTACTATGTTATCAAGCAGGAAAAATGAAACGTAATGAGAACATTCGCTCAATTTTCTTCTTCCCATTTCTTTCTTCTTCGAAAGTACATCGTACGTTTATTTTTACCGATTATTATTGCTTCTGTTCAAAATTTTCTCATTTGTTTTAGAATTTTTAATCAACAATAAATTAAATTTCCTCGCTCGTTTTTCACTTCTTTTCAACAAGCGCTCCGTCGTTTCTCTTGACTGTCGCGCGCGAACAGGCCGGCTTGGAAGAAAATATGTACTACGAAACTATTACGCGATTCTTTTCGCACGGAAAGTGATCGAAGTCACGTTCTTTGAGGAGAACAACTGTCGACGATTCCGTCGCGTAACTCTCGTTCCTTACGTATCTTTCGCTTTTGGTGCTTCGGGAACGATTTAGCTCACGGTCTAGTGTGTTATTGAGAGTCCGGGATACTTGAAAATCTCCGTCGACGTTGCTCGACGACGGTCTCTCCCATCTTTTCCTTCGTTTCTTCTTCTTCTTTTTCTTCCAAGGGCGATCAGCTTCGCGTTACGTGTGCCTCGGTTGGCCGTACGCGAAGCTGACCTCGCGTCATGGATAGTCGGGGTGCATCAGATTGTACATGATCGCGAAGATTGTGCAGGCGGCATAGACACCCAAGGCAACCCACCAGAGTAACTGCTCATGCAGCCGCTGCTCGAAGTTCTTCAGTACCAGGAGACCGATTGTTAGGCCCGCCAGGGCACCCGTCAGGTGAGCGACGTACGACACTGGCGGACCCATCTGTTCCGCAGCATATCTATCGTAGATTGCAAAGCCCACGTCGGCGCTGGCTGTAATCAGAAATATTATAAAAATTTCTATGGAAATTTGTTACTGCTTACTTAGAATTATTATCCATGATATATAATATTTCGTTTCTCCACGCGTGTCTCAATTTATCTACATTGATCTATAGTATTAAATTTAACCTATTATGTCGCCACTGCTCCTGCTCAATATATTGTTTTTTATGCATTGTTTTATACTAAAAATAATAATAATACATAAAATAATGATACATTGAATAAGAGCTATGGCGACTTACATTAGATTAAATTTGACACTAAACTGACATTTAACAGTGTATCTAAATTTAAATTATTTTGTTTATTAAATTTGTAATTGAAATCCGATTCTACTTTTACCATCTTTCATATTAGTAGAATTTACAATTAGTAGGGCATTAATACAACAACGTAGACAGATTAATTAAAAATGAATAAAGGAATAATGCACTTATCAAGACATTTACTTTTTAAAAATTCTGTTTAGCTGTGTGTTCTGAAAGTACAGTTGAAAATGCATAGTAAAGCGATAAAGAGAACATGAGAGGAACAAGAAGAGAAAGAAGAGAAACAAGAAAGAAGAATAGAGCGAAAGAGAGTAGAACAAAAAAGTAAGGATGCCACGAAGAGCCGAGCCGACGGTAAGCTTTGAGAAGCTCTCGAAGTTGTCGTCAAGAGAAGAGCTTTCCTGCAGCTTCCTTCCTGTAGCGGTTTTTTTCTATGTCTGCGATCATTATCGATGATTATGTAAGTTGTTGTATTCCCGTAAGTAATTTTCTTCTTAGTTAATGTAGTGTGCAGATTTTTATCTTTAGTTTCGCAATCCATTAAGTATTTCTCATCTTCTACGAAAATACATTCTTTAGGAAATTTTTTATTTCCTTAATAAATGCAAATTATTACATTTCTTTTAAAGATTCTCTTAAATATGAGTAATTCATAAGGTCTTACATTTCTAAGAGATTTCTATTTTATTAAAGTTATAGTGTCCTTTAAAATTTTTATAATTATATATTGTATATCAAAACTGTAAAAAAATTTGAAAAATAACTAATAATTAGTTATTATTTAATGAGTTTTAAACTAATTTATGTTAAAATTAAATTAATATAATTTAGATATAAAGAAAAAAATATTTTATTATCCTTTCATAAAGAGATATTTCATTTTCGACATTTAATAATTCTACAATTGAGTTTAAAATTTTCGTTAACGAGATATGAACTTTAAACTTATCGAAACATTTAAAACTTTGAGGAAGTATACGAATTCTGATGTACATCCTTTATACTGTTTTCTTTCTCTATTTTCAAACGCGATCTCTTTACATCGTTGTTACCATCGTTTAACTTGGATATTAAGGTTGAGTTATACAACTCTTGAAGTAACAAAAACTAGACCTCTCCAAGTTTTTCCGTCTATTCTAACTTAATTATTTTCTCGACTGCAATCATCAGTATATCTATAAGTATATTCATTATATATGTAATATGCTATAATATGATAATATTGTCGTATCTTTTTTATCATAAGCGATATTCTTCATTTCTGTACCAATTCTGTGCTATCTTCCGTTTTAGCTTATATAATCCAATTTTGATAGAATTGTTAGATGAAAGCTTAGTTAATATTAGCTAGTTAATATTGGGTTATACATTATTATCTGAAGCACTTTTAGTAATTTGTAGACCTCATCCGTTTCAATATTAAAATTAATCATGATCGATATATGATTATTCCATAGACTTCGCTTAATAATTATATCTCTATCTAAATTACATTTACGTATATAATTAAAATTGCAATTTCCTCGTCGTGAAAATTTATCTAATTTCTTCCAACTTTCTCTCCTTTTTTGATCGAGATGGATTCCAATCCGCTATTGTTCCATCAACTTTGAATATCAGCGTCTCTTCTTTAATTTTCAACCAGGCTTACTCAGGTGCGAGCTTGATGACTCAATAAACACATCGACATCGTGCTCGTTTCAAAAATTGACGGAACAGCTATCTGTTCTTCTCGTGTAAACAATCTCTACGTCGACGAAAATTCTTCGCGGCGAGCACAGCGCGAGCACACCTATCTTTTAATTAAAACTTCAAAATAGCGACGGCTTTCATGGCTCTCCCTTCCCTTGCGCTTTTCAACTCTTATCACGGGGGAAAAAAGCGGAAATTGAAATTTCAGGAAAAGTGTATCGAAATGAAGCGCGAGTAGAGGAAATCGAACGACTAGATGATAGTAAATAAAAGTAAATCGCGAAAAGAATATTAAAACGATATCTAAATCGACAAATTCGATATGACTTTATTAGATTTAACAAATCTAATATTAATCCCATTTCCAAATCTGTTACCCTAATTAAATGGAATTGTCAATACTCGGAAATGTTCTAAAGATATGAAAATTCGAATCTCTCTCATTCCTTCACAGAGTTCTGATTGCAGTTAATAGTGGCGCACTTTCTTCGCATCTTAAGATGTTATAAGAGACAGGAGATACCTCGCCACGTCGCAGATTCCTGCGAGAGCGTCATTTGCATTCGCGGCTGAACGGATGACCCGCTTCCACATCGTGAGAGAGCGCGTTTATCGATCAAGCTCTACTTCGCCCGTCAAGCTCTCGCGCTGGGATTACGATGTAATCCAAGTCGAAGCGCGTAGATCGGAACGGGCCTGGGCTGTTACCACCCGCGGATAGAAACTATGCGAATATATATGCGAATAGTGCAAGTAGGGGAAAATGAGAGACAGAGAGGGAGAAACCGACGGCAGATATCCGAATCGGCGCTGACGGTAATCAACCCCTTAAACAAGGTTATTGAAGACTCGAGAGGTTCCGTCGAAGTGAATTTGAGGCGACTCTAGGGCCACTAGAACCAGATAATGCGCACGTACAGTGGCGGTCAGATTACGTGCTATACAGATCCTCGATACTAGAGTCTACGTCTTTGCCAATATTGCGCTATTATTATACTACGCCGCCATAGGCGGCGTAGTTTTGAGATTGTATTGTGCTCGGAAATCCGAGATACTTCATTTTAATCCTTAAGAACGTGTCTGCAAATTCGCGACTCTAAAGGTTCACTACTTTGTAAAGAGACTAATGGAAAGATGAGGTATCGTTCAGAAACTGTTTCCTCTCAGCTTTTAATTATTTCTCTTAAATTTTTCATAAAAGATTAATCTTCTTTTATTTACATCATAAATACGTTATAATTTTATAAAAGTCATTTTCCATAGTGAGGATTAATTCTTTATTACACCGTGAATTCGTAATATTTGTAACAGTACTTGTCAAGTAATAATTTGTAGAGTACATTCGTAGAGATGGTACAATTTCGAACATGATATTATACAGTTCTGGACAAAATAAAATTTGAATCCAATTTTCGAGATTCAATTTTTTTTCCTTCTTATTGTATGGAGGATACTGAAGGATAGGAAAAACTCAAGCTTAAATTTCAAGAATTGGATTTAAATTTTATTTTGTTTGAAATTGTATCTTATTCTATATTGTAATAATTTATTTATGATAATTTCTCTGTAATGTTTAACCTTTAGCAAGGAACAGGCATGATTAATATCTACTACCGTCTGCACCATTGGTCAATCGTGATCGCTCTCGAAAGCATCGATCGAAGATATCGAGCTAGCACGTCGAAGGTAGATAGGATTGGTTATGGTGGTTGCGGGCCGACGATCGAGGAAGTAGGGTCCACTTACCGATGACGAAGATGCCGATGAGCCGAACTATCCCAAACTCCATATTGTTGTAGTTGAGAAGGACGTTGGCTAGATGCGCTGCTAGAAGGGCGTAAACACCTCCGCTCGCTCCAACGAGGTACACGTCCGTGTCGAATACCGACGTGCCCAGCGAACCTGAAACCACAACAAATATAACTTCTTAATAACTTCTTAATTACTGCTCCAAACGTTTTCATTTTGTTTTTTTCGAATCAACGATTTAGCGCATTTTCCCATTTTTCTAAACGCCAACAATAATAATGATTAATTGTAGAATTTAACAACCAGTATCGCTAATTTGTTACTGAAATATCACAAAGTGAAAGTATTCCAGTTTGAAAAACCGTAAATTAAAGTTTCGTTTCGGTAACTAGATTACTTTCCACTTATAGTAGAGTAAAAATATTTAATTTGAAGAATCATGGAGCAGTAAAAATTATTTTTTACATACATCACTATATTATTCTATCTATCCTCCACTTTTGCGGAATTATGCAATTTTAGAGAAAAAACGAGCGTTCTTATGAAACTGAAAGCTTCCCGAGCTTCCCGAATTTTGAGAGTTTCGGTCATTATTTGTCGAACTGAGAAACTCGTTTTTTTTTTTTTTTCGAACAACCGCAAAGTACGGATAGAATTTTTCGCTTTCGCCGCCTTCAGCGAATAAAATAAGAATAATATTCGCTCTCAACAATTCGAAAGTTCGCACGGCGCTCCAGTTTAACGACGCCAAAAACTCTCTCTTTCTCTTTCTCCCTCTTTGTCCTTGTTATCTCTTTCTCTAGTTTGTTCGGAAACATCTGTTGCTCCACGAAATGTGGAAAAAGCTCGTCGGAAACTGAGTACCGTAGGAATTGCAATACAAATATATAGTATATAAGATTTATACACCTCGATTTCTGTAAATTTTCCTTTTGCTTCTCTTTGAATATATAATTGAATTTAAAAAAACGAAATCTCTCTTAAAATTTCGCAATATTTTAAATGCCAGAAACGTTTAATGTGTATATAAAATCACAAATCTCTATTTTCTCTTTAATATATAGGTACAATATAATTCGTATTATCAAATATTTGCATTCACGGTGGACGCCTGTTGTCCCTGTAACGCACTCGCCATTTGATCGATTCGCAAGGTTGACAGTACAAAGCGCTTCCGGGCGCTTATAACTAGCCCTGATTATTAGAGACGGAATTAGGAGCCTGTCTTCAAGCCTAACCCATAATTTGGCAGATTGCCCACGGCTGTAGGAAATAACGTTTGTTACACGACTCGTGATAAATAATCGATATATCATCAGGCATATGAGAATCTAATCAATATATAACATATATTTGATATATGATTATACGAACAGAATGATTTGCTAGAATATTTAAAAATTTAGCTAGATACAGAATTTGAAAATAATTTTGTTGAACTATCAAAATAATTATGTTGTTCACTCAAACTGTTGCTAGAATATTAAAACTTTTTGCAGCATTGCTCTCATCGTGCTTGAAATTCCTACGCAATTATTTTGATAGTCCAACAAAATAATTCTATCTGTTAGATATCAAAAAAGTAATGATAACTCAATCCCTTTTAAATTAAAGAACATTTTGTTATTTTTAACTTTCGTCTGTGTCTTAAAATATAATCAATTAATTTCTGTGGTTAGTTTTAAAGTAAATATCATCTAATTAACATATATATGTTAGGTAACTTGATAAATAATAAACTAAATTTGAATAAAATTTAATACATTTTCTTGAATTAAATTATTTAATTTATTTAACTTGGTTAATCAAGTTAACGACATATCGGGCAGTGACGATCTACATAAATGATAAAAAATAGTTCAAATTGGTTAAAAAAATATTTGACATTATGAATTTAACATAGTGTAGCTAAATTTTTAGATACTTCAGTAAAACTGTCTTTTCAGTGCACATACAAAAAAATACATTTTTTTTATTATGTAATCTTCATTAAAATTACAACATAAAAATTGTGTTATGTAAACTTGAAAATTCACAAATATCTGAAAATGTCGGACAACATAGTATTCCAATTACGCATCGAGCTAACAATAGAAGACAATTCGACGCACGATAGTATTGCAATAACAGCAGCAGCACAACAATTTCGACAAATTCTGCAATTCGCATGTTTCGTACTCGCGTAACGTGTACCATCATGGAAAGAGCGTGTAGCATAGCGCGCAACAATTTCAACCCCAGGAGCAACGGTAATGTATCAGACACACGATCGCGCTAGTTAAACATTAATATCGCGTCAGGCAGGCGGATGGTGCTTCGAGAATCGATGCGGCACTTGCCTATATATCGTGGGAAATGAGTGAGGACATTAGTCGCTTCCTATGTGGAAATGGTGGCGACTGGTCGGGTGTTGGTGATTCGTGTCTGGAGCAGCCAGGTATCATCTGACACTTGGGGACCTACTGACCGATCGCCCTCCGCGAACCTTAACCGTCCGACCCACCTTTGATCCGTCCTAAATTACGAGTGCCATGTCCATTTTGACGAGATTGCCGCGATTTATTAAGGCCGCCGTTCCTAATCCGCCATTGTTGATATACGAGATGTTCTCCGCGTTCTGTTTTAGTTACGATAATTCTTTCCGTAAACTACAGTACATTCTTCTCTGATAAACATGTCGAGGGATTAAAAGTTCCTGAATTATAAACGAATGAAAAACTAAAGAATTTAATTCTAATTAAAGCTACAGGGAGAAAGGGAGAGCAGGTAAACATATATTCTTCAGGTAATTTCAGATGGAAATTATCTGCCTTTTCTCGTTTTTGTTATTTGAATTGTCAGAAGTCATTGTTTTTATTTAATTTCAGAGGTAGAGCGTTCTCTTTCAGGAAGTGAATTTTTTAAAATTATAGACTCGCGAATAAAACGTAAGATTGTGTCATACGCATTGTGCGAAACTTCGCACGCGTGACATCCTCGTTTCTTGCGAAACCGACGATTCAATTGAATTTGTCGCTACGCACTGGTCATTAACGCGCGACCTACATCAGCAACAGCAGCCTTCACGGGGGAGCCATGCGAAGCGCCCCTGTTTCGTAAACTACCTACACGGAGTTTCCGCAAAGCGCAAATCGCGTCTAAGCCGGTGTGCACCGGAGCGACGTGGAAATGCATTAAGGATGCAAACATCAATTCGTGCGAGTTTGCGAACGCTCTGAATTACTCGCAATGAATTATTAGCGTCTGCTTAATAAATGATCGAGTCACATCCAATCGGAACAAGAGAGCAATTATTCGAGACGCATAGAATTAGATGGTTCATAATATAACTACTAGTTTATTCGAACAGCAGGCACCGATATTAACCAATGCCACAAAGATGCAATTGCATCTATCTTGGAGACAAAAACAATTAAAACCGATAAAACTTTACGCGATTACGCAAGAAATCTGACTATCTAACATAAAAATTTTATTATTTTAAAATTTAAAATGTTATTCTAATTACATTGATAAATTATAACGAATATTTATTATATCAACAATTCCAAATCACACTGATGAAGAAGTGATTTATAGCCATGCACGATGTTTGTAATGTAATATAATGCAATAATGTCGCTGAGCTGCAAAAGCGGTAATACGATTATAAAAGAGAAAATTTAAGGTCTCAACTATCATCGCCAGTCTGTTTGTCATCGTGCCATAGTAGTTAATTGAAAGTTGAAGCACGCCGACAGACCACTTTACTTACTCCTGTGCACGACGAACCATGGATCTCTGTTGTAGTAATTGACTCGAGTTAACGGATACTAGCTCAAGAGGCTGCTGATTCCCCTCATCCGCTCTCCTTGGTCCAACTTAGACGAGTATTTACGGTTTACCGTCATTTACCTAACCGAGACTAGGAAACGAGCCATAGCAGGAATAGTTTATTCGACGCTCGAAATTAACAAATCGATACTTTGCTGATTGACTCACTTTAGCATTTAATTATCACTAGCAAGAACTCTCTGTGATAGTTTTTTAAAATTGAAATATTTAACTATACATTGGAATTTTCTATTCATCAGTTTTTCCTAATTTTACTTTGATAAATTTTATACTGCTCTCTGAATATAATTTTATTGAAATAATATTTATGTAAACAAATTTTTTTCATCGTTTTTGAGAAAATTGCATAATAATTAACAGATTTAACTACATTTTAGTTTTCCGCTTGCTACGTTTTCTTCAAATAAACGGTATCACCATATTCACGATTAAATTAGCTCCGCAATTGCAACGAACGTGGAATTCATTACGTATTTTCTAGGTGCCAAGGTATCTATACAAAAAAAAGTAAGCACGTAAAAGGATGTAAGGATTCTGTATTCTTTCTAGCAACTGTATAGGAAATGTACGCGTGCATATACTGCATGCAGATATAGAAAGAAGAAAAAGATAAAAATAAGGTAGCAGCAAGGCGCGTTGTGAAAATTAGTGACCTAGGATGAGCGCGAGGACTAAAAGAAAGCGAAAAAGGAAAAAAATGAAAAGCTGCGAAGCGTAATAGAGTCATTGCGGACTTCTCATAGGTTATGAAATTCATCTGAGCCTTCGTTAGTGTCTTCGACTTTGCCTTAAGGAAGAAAGCATGAAAGGAAGGGAAGTGGGTCGACACGGTCTGCCAACACGAAGCACCAGCGCGAGTTAATGTCTTCGCGACCTACTCTTATGATTACAGCGTGTCGTTCTATCCGTGTATCTACCACTCCACAACTCGCTGCAATCGGCCTGTCCAACAATGAATATCATTAACTTCGTCCAGGTATGAATATATCGAGGAATTTCATTGTTGACATTCGCATGTCTGAAATAGAATTGTATCTTGCAATTTTAATAAGACAATTTCTTTAGTTTTTGTGACAAATTTTCAGCGTTACGAGAAAGAAAAGAGGGGAGAGAGAGA
>Ga0157364_1001494_pt1 | contig 19986 bp, 9 predicted proteins | sample AttsexASBM2_FD_111476 | JGI IMG/M metagenome (GOLD analysis project Ga0157364, IMG submission 111476) | Fungus gardens microbial communities from leaf cutter ant in Ribeirão Preto, State of São Paulo, Brazil - Atta sexdens ASBM2 | ecosystem: Host-associated > Fungi > Mycelium > Unclassified ...
ATTGTGGGATTTCTGTTAGTCATCGCGTGTACACGTAGAAGGAGCGGACTTTAAGTGCTCGAGTCTGGCCGTTTATAGTAGAAGGACAACAATTATCGATTATTTTATCTTGGTTTTTTTTTTATTTCGCGATCGAAGTACTATATCCATATTAAAGAGTGGAATCTTTTATCTTTTATCTTTTATCTCTGGGAAGAGAAAAAGGTAATTTCTTGTATTGGAAAAGGTCTTTCATCATTTAATAACAATTATAATTAATTAAATCGCTAAATCAATATTAACATAATTTTATTTGCGATTATAAAAACTTGTTAGAATTAACTTTATTGCAGAAATAAAAGAAAAAAAGACTCTTTGCCAAAAATCTCAACATCTAAATCAACTTGACGATCTTTGACTCAAGTGCTACATCATGTCACACGCTAGAATAAATAATTTTGCGATATTTTGCGAGAAATCGCGGAATGCGTTAAAATATGCCGCTTTTATCGTCGACTTGTGCGAAATTCGAATGCAGCGATTAACGTGTCGGAGAAATGAGCCTAAATTTGTCCGCTGTTATTTTTCGCGATCGGCGAGCGAAAACATGTTTATCAGTCGTGTCGCAGGCTTCGGAACGATCCGTGGAAAGTAGCGAAGCGAGTTGAATGCGCCGGACGAGTGAATTAGTTGTGGCCGGTCGCCAATTCGAGAAAACAGGATGATCGATAGAGCGGAATTGTGCCTCCTCGGCGGTTTGCGGTAGATTTAAAAAGCCACGTATTCTTCATTCGTGGCAACGTCACGAAAATCGTCGTGCGAAACAAAGCAGCTCGAAACGGATCGTCGGACTATCATTAAGCTTATAAATCACGAATTATCTACCTTTTGAAGAGAAATGTTATCTTTTCTTATCGTCGATATTAAGAAGAAGATAGTACATTCGTGACAATTAGAAGCGCTAAAAATATTTATTGCGAATATTTAGTCAACGAAAAATTAACACTACACGTTCATAATTGTACTAGAATTGTATTAGAAGATTATAAGATTTCATATAACATAAGATTTTTTTACAATATAATATAATTTATACGTATAATATAAAAGTTTATGTAATACAATAATATACTTTTGATGAAATATAAATTATACAATTATGATTTTGTAAATAAAAAATTATTAATTGAATTATATAATGAATTCTCATTTCCAAAAGTATATAAAATTTCTTACATTCTTTGGAAATAAAAAATACATGACGGGATTAGAATTTCAAATGGATAACCGGCTAAACTGCAAACTGCAAACTTCTATATGCTTATTTTTTTTATATAATAATATATTTGATGTGAAACATTAATTATGCAATTATAATTTTGTAAACAGAAAGTGATTAACTGAATTACATAAGGAATTCTCGTTTCAAAAAATATAATTACATTTGATAATTTAAAAATACACGGCATGACTTGAATGTTAGATGAGTAAAACCGGATAAAACTTCATTCTATATGCTAATTAATTTTTTATTTACTTTTTTTAGTAATATTATTGTTTTTCGATTTTTTTAATTGAATATTTTTTTATTGCTTTACAAGCGTTGTATTATTTGTATTACCACTAGTGATAATTCAGTTAACTAAGAGGAATTGCGCATTCACTCGCGCGATAATCATGCGAGCTAAAGACGACGACAACGCGTGGCAGGAATATGCCGTAAGACTATGAAATTACGTCTACGTGGTTTTTCAATGTCTACGCGTTGCGCTTACGAGCATCTTTTCGCGTACTCTACAGGCCTGCGTAAGTCGACACGTTATTTTGTCATTACGCAAGGAACTGCGTCTCTCTGAATCAATTGTGGACAAAATGAAACATGATAATAGGTCTGTTTGCATTGCCTGTATCTTTTGCACTCTTCGCTTTCTCTTTTTTTTTTCGACGCTCGGTATATCGTTTTAATTTTTTTGTTTAGTTTAATTCTTATGTAAAATTGCGTTTTCCTGTACTTGTAAATTTGATGAGAAAATAACATTACGAATCAAATTTGATATATATATTTTTTAACAAAACTAATAAATATTCGTGCAAAAATTCATTCGGATCCACTTACTCATTTAAAAGTTATTTATTTAAAACTGCATCAAAATATGATTACTGCGTTACATAAGCCATTACAAGCCGTATTGTATGTTTTATTTTTTTTTAACGATCTTTATCAGCAGCTGACATTATATATACACGTGGATAATGAGTTTTTTTTAATAATAAAATTAACAAAAAGAAGAGCATAAAACCACAGCACAAGTTGTTCTTTGTGATATTTAATATGTAATTAAGTTTATAAATTATTTAGACGTTTCGCCCACAATCTGACCATCTTCAGTAAATTTACAAATATCAATAAAAACGTAGAATTCACATAAATTTAACATTAAAATTAAACGGTCATAATTATAAATCAACGCTTTCTTTTCTCTTGTATAAGTACATTATAAAACGTAATTGTTGAGCCAATTATCATATTGCAAATTATGTAGAACGAGAATTGCCAGATTCTAATTTTAAAATAATTATAGTATCGTTAATATCTTCTAGTCAATTTAATAAGGATTTTAACAATTCCTGTTTTGCAGCAAAATGATGAGTCTTAAGCAATTCCTTCACGCAAATGGAAACTCGTCGTGACATTGTATATTATTATTTGTCAATACATTCATGTGTGTCCGCTATTTATATGTCAAAAGTTTAGATTATTCTAGAATTATTTTTAAGTGTGAGAGAGATCTTTCTTTAGAAAAGGCAAATAAACATCAACTTTTTTTTTTAATGGCTTTTGGAATACAGTCCACTCATCAAGCGATTGGTTTTTACTTATAGATTCATAAGGTGAGCAGGCTGCATTCCGAAATCCATTAACACGTTAAATGCCGAGCTTATTTTGTTTTACTTTCCATTTACGTCAAATATCCATCCATTAATATCATCCATTAATTTTTGATAAAGTGTTACATTCTCCACTTATTACTTTAAATTTCTCAAGGACTGACGTCGCCTAAACGAAATATTCATCCTGATCGGTATGCAGGAATCGGCGCGACGGCGTAGCTTAAACAAAAAATTGAGCGCCGGTTGGTATACATTCTCAGAAAAAAGATTTCTATATTCAATGTTATTATTCCTCGGTCTGGAATAAATAAAATAAAATCGGTATAGAGTCAATCGTATTTATTTTTCAAAAAAGAATATTTTCTTCTTAAATACAAAATTCTAAAATCTAGAATAAAGTATTCTTCGATCAGAAAAATTTAGATTACATTCTTCGAAAAACTGATTATGAACTCGACCAGGACTCGAATTCAGGATCTTTCGTCTCTCACTTAGCGCGCTGCGCTGAGCTTCCATCACGAGAGAAACTCTTGCTTCGCTATCATGATTCTATAGCACATGTATTTAACATCAGATAGACTTATTCTAAACATAAAAATATATAAACCTAAATTTATACGTTACACTCGTTTCAAGACAAGATGTCGATTTTATTTTATTCGAGGAAGTAGAATAAAAATTATTGATTTAGATTGCTAATAGTTATATTGTATTATAATTTTATACTGTATATAGTTAAGATTAAGTACATCAAGAATTCTTTTTTCTCGATATTAGAAGATAGAAATCCTTTTCGAGAGGCCGGCGTGACATTTAACGTGTTAAGAAAAAAGTGTTGCAACCTCACTGTCCAGAAGTGTATGATCGAAACATCCTTATAAAGCTGTCAATTTAAAAAATGTTTCCATATCTATCATGTAGTAAATATAGTTCGTAGTAAATTGTCACTTTACATTATTTGCTATTGTGTTATATTCACAGTTTTCTTTTTCTTTCGCTTTTATATATATTCCATGTTACCTATGGTGTAACTATTGATTAGTTGCGCTTTCGAGTGACGGATGCCGGATCCAGAGTGGCCTCTATCTGTACCTGGCGAGTAGTCAGTTAATAGTTAAAGTAATCGAGACCCACGTGATACCCTATTCCTCTATACCTGTAAATAGAGAATGTTTACAAATAGGTACATCGCACCTATTACTTAACTGAATGATAAATTATTTACGAATGGATATAATAAGTACGACTTATGTTCGTTTTTCCAATGTAGTTAATAGTAATTTAAATCTCCGTTCAACTAACTCGGTTCAACTTTTTAGTTCTAAGAATTAGAAAAAGATGAAGAGTAAGTTGGACCAAGATAAACTTAATCTATATTGGTAGAAGCAGGCATTATTGCGAGATAGCAACGAGAGTGGCCATATTTGTCGAAGGATAAATATTGAATGAGTCATTAGACATTTTTTACCATTACGGTGATATCGAATTTCTTTCCTATGTATAAGCACTCGTATTAGTTTTTCGCTTGCATAATTAATTACAATATGATTCACAAATGCTAAAGAATCGATCGACTGCTTGTCGTGAGATTGTCTTAGCGAGGCACGAGCACTTGCGGCACTTAAAATATCGGTAAAATATCACGAATATCCTTTCTCGCGTAATCTCCGCGTGCGTGAGCAATTTAATATCCAAACTAATCAAATTATGAATATTTATCTTACAAAAATTTAACGTTGGAAAATAATTTCAGCACAGTTCATCTCTCTCTCTCTCTCGAAGCGCGAGAGGACTTTGCTTCGAAAACAGAGTGGGAAAGCCGGTTCGGCTATTGCGAACGTTGTCAAAATCGATTTTGCGTTGTCCGCACATGTTGGAGCGCAAGAACTTAATTTACGTAGTCCACACATGCGTGGGCAAGCTACCATTGTTTACACGCCATGTGCAGCGGTGGCAGCGAACGGCGAGACCGGTGCGCGGTATTTCGCGCATGAGGAACGTGGAGAAGGTCGATCCTCTTCGCACCTCGCGCTCTCTCAATGTCCCTGGTCGCGGTGAAAGAGAGGGGAAAAAAAAAGAAAACATTTGCAGCTGCGCGCCCCGTCTCTTTCACGCCGCCGAAATCTACAAAGCGGAACGAAACAACGCAGAGTTAAATCGGTCCTTGCAAGAAACGAGCGGTATCGTTCTTGAAGGTGATATCAGACGTCCCACATCCACTACGCGGTCCAGAAACATTTTCTTCGTACGAGCCTTCTCGCAAAGCACGGGTTATCTCTTTATTTTTAGATATCGAAGTCCTTCTATCGATTACATGGAAATATTTATAGTAACACAAATTTTAAGAGCACGTCAATACGAAAAAGTGTTACTTTACGAGGGCTTTATGAACATGATGCGATTGACACAAATGTACTAATGCTTAGTACTTTAATTTAATATACATATGTAATATAATTAAAATGTAACTTGATTTTGAAAAATATACTGCAACATAAATTAACATGAATTAGTTTTACTTACTTTTTAGTAAAAATTTTAAACATTTTTTAATAGTTACTGGACAGCAATCATGTGAGAAAGAATTTAGAGGAAACAGATACAACAGAGACTATCAGCGTCAGAGCTGTTGTGGCAAAGACGGATGTCTAACAATAATAGGAAGACCAAGCCTCGATTTGAATTTTGAAACGCCCTGATGTGTTTTTCGGGTTGTCATTTATTTCTTACAGTTATTATTACAATATATTAACTCTTGTCTATAATAAACTAAGAAGAGTAAAACTAGGATTTCAATTAAAATATAACTTTCAGCAGTGGATTGCTTTACTGCATATAAAGGATGCGCAAAATCTGAACTTATTTTCTGAAGAAAAATATGATAATAAATGGATGTAATATTTTGAACTATAATAATAATTAGCAGGTGTTTACGTAAGCTGCATTAATTTTTCCCAGGAAAACTGCCTCAACTACTGAATAACTCTTACCACGTTCTTGTTTATTTTCTATGCAATATTATATTTAATGAGAATATAATAATATTAATATAAATAAACAGTAACTAGAATGTCTAGGGGAACAAATTGTATAAATTTCTATCAGGATTTAGAAGATATTTATTGTCTGTTATAATATTGTTAAAGAAAACAATGCAAGTTTAATACAGGATTTCTTTTAGAAATTTGCTTCGATAATCTGGAAGATTTTCGAAAGAGAAAGGAATAAACACACGTTTCTTTGATTTGCGCATTTAATTAAATCACATTCGAGAAATAACAATTTTCCTTGCTCGCATCATATCCACTCGTGTTAATCTATCCTTGAAGAGATCATCTATCTGTTTGCGACGTTGCATGCGAGTTGCTGCATAGCCTTATCGATCGGCAGGAGGCGCGGTCTAATACTTATGTTAGTTTTTTTTTTTTTTTCTGTAAAAAAGGGAACGGAATTCCCTCGAGAAATTTCTCGATGCTGAAATTAGAGATACAAAGAAGTGTATAAATGCTGAATAAAAAGAACAATGGCACGTTTTTAAAACGAGTTTATTTATTACAACTTTTCGATCATAATAATTATTTATCGTAAATATTAGCCGTTTTATCAATGGCAAGATCATTCTATGAAATGATCGCTAATTGTAAGCATATCGCAAAACGTAAAATTGCGTAAAGTACTTTCGGCGATCGATTATTATACTGCCGCAAGAGAATACTACCATTAAAACATCGTGGAGTTATTTATAAGCCGTAATAAGGCTTCTATTTTTAATCTGCACTTTCTACGTCTATTTTCTGCTTGTCTCTCCAATGCGCGGGCATATAATCGGATTAGTTTAAGTACAGCAAGTGTGAAAAAATGTTATTAAAAAGGGCAGTTCTTTCTAGAATGAAACTGCATCCAGTATTTTTATAAGGATAGATTAAGAAAGATTAAAAATGTTTCTGTTGCATGAGGAAACGGAAAATTACTTTGCATTGCAGTCGTAATAAACTCAGACATAAGCAGCTACTCAAATTATTTAAAGCGAGCAAAGTGTGTATTCACACGCGAGCTTAATTTATCCAAAAGAGATTACTTGCGTAAATTATTTAAGTCTAAGCGCTTAAAAATATCCCGTTAATGAAGGTAGTGTAAATTGACTTGGAATACATGCGAAATCTGCGATAAGCACTTGAGTGATTGCTTTATTCCGAGTACAAAGGATACTGGACTTCTTAAAAGATTAATTATTTAATCTCAAAGAATAATATCTTGTTAAATAAAATCGTAACTCTTCGTTAAAAGTTTTTATTACGAATAGAATTCGATTTAAGATTTAGCTCTCTGATAGCTTTTTAATCAACATTAGAAAAGAGTTTAATAACAGCTACCAAATGTATTTTGTTTATTGGTGCAATATTTAGTAAATATTATCAAATATAATAGTAGTAACCAACCAATTTTGTAATAATTAGAAAAATAAGATATAAAGAATAAAGTAAGCATTTAGTTTGAATTACTATATTAATTGGACTTTGGATTGAAATTATTTCATCAAAGCTCTAATAACTGGACTTAATATTTATTATTACCAAATTTTTTCAATGAAGATATTTAATGAAAATTGACACAACGACGCACATTTGATCGTCATGGAAAGATTAATTTTAAGTTTCTCGAATCTATAGATGAAACTCGTCGAATACGTTCGCGGAATGATCTATTTAAGGCGTCTTGTATATCATAAGGAAGTCGAGATTTATCTGTGACATTACGCTTCGATATGCTCGCGAAACGAGCGCGGCATAAAGCGTCAAGCAAACGGGACAAGGCGTCTCGCGATTACAAACGTGTTTGTTCCGTTTGCACGAATATATTCCGCGCCTGACCTCTCTTCGAAGGCAGCGGGCGTGAACGATAATATTTATAGTATAAACGCACGCTGTAAGAGGAGGGTCTCGGCTCTATCGTGCCTTCCACGCTTATTTACGCGGGTCTCATTCTAGAAGGGTTCACTTGGCCGAATATTTTAAGCCTCTTTGTCCCATTCTATCGATCCAATAAGGAGAAAACGTAACTTTTGTTTGACGTTAATATAAACGCGTGATCGCGTACAGCGCAAATATCTTAGACAGCACTTGTTGAAAGCCGCAGGTTATTGACTCCCGCGATGTTCCTTATGAAGAATAGATTTTTCTCGAGGTGCTCTCTGTCTACACAGATACATTTTTTTTTCACCCGTGGAAATCTCACGTGTGATCGCATTTCGTGAGTAAAATGCGTCTATACGCATCTCGGCTGCGATGACATTCTTTTAAGTATAAACGCCGTTCGCACGCTGCCGATGTAACGTGTGATGACGGTACGAGAGAACGAAGATTCGATTCTATTAAGAGATAATATAAAAAGTTACATGATTTAGGAAAATGCATGTCGTAACTTATCCACGTGACATCCCCATTGTAATGTTTTACGCTGTATTAAATCTATTCTACAATAACCATACAATCATAGTCGAGATTCACTCTTTTCACTTTTGGTATGAGTTTTTCTCTAAGGAACAAAATCTTCAAAAAAGTGAAAATTTCCCTGCATTCTTCTTCAAAGACTGGCTCAATTTTTAATCTTAGAGTAAAATTTTACTCTAAGAAATTTGGAAATAGAAAAGAGTTTATATTTATTATTAATCCTCCGGAATCCGATGAGTTCATTGGATCCACTCAATTTTAAATCTCTGTAAAATGTGTGTGTGTGTGTGTGTGTGTGTGTGTGTCAACCAATTTAATTTTTTTTATATTGCAACTGTAAATTTGGATTATTTTTATTAAAATATACTTAATATTCGTCTTTTTTTATACATGGAAAAAAACAATTTTAAAAGATTTAAAATTTTGCTGAATACATCAGATCTAAAAATAATTTTGTTGGTATCTCTAATTGGTTATGAAAATATAAAATTTTTTTGCAGCATTGCTCATTATTTTTTAATTTCCAACATAATTATTTTGATGAATCAAAATTATTTTTACATCTGTTTAGCTTTTTTAGACACTTCAGCAAAAGTTTCTTTTCATGTAGAAATCGAGAGCTATTATATATTTTGGATTTACTGTCATAATTATATCTTTCATTTTCAAAATTGCATTGATGCGTTATTATTACAAGCAGTTACGTTATTTTATAATTAAAGGACATGTCTGAAAGATCTGAATTATTTGACTCTTTTAAACTTTAGACTCTCTTTACGAAATCCCTTAATCCATTTGCGTTACGTAGGCTTAAATAGAGCACACACTTACGCCTGCGGTTTCTTTATTCATTCATCGTAATCTACAAACAACGGTACCGCACTTTCTCCTGTCTGTTGTATTTGTATTACCTTATTACTCGTGATTTATATTGCGATACTCTGAAAAATATCTAGATCGAACTCTATTATCGAACGTTCTAAGTTCTGCCGAACTGTGAGCCCGATCGGTTGTGCTATTTTTCGTGCTCTGTGTTTTCGCGATTATATCAAGTGTGTCCGTTAGTTTAATTTATACAAAAAGCCGGGAATATACCGCTACGAATATAAAGGCAGGACGACGAAGGCGGATGCTCGATGTTGCGCGAAACATTCGCGTTACGTTCACCAAGTACACTCGCCGTATCGGCTTTCGCACTTTTCCCAGAGTTTCGATTCTAAATCTCGCGATGACGGGCACGTTATCGCAGTGCAAGGCGGCTACATTTTTATCGTCAAGCGTAAAGGTCAGCAACACGCATCGGATCGGGATCTTGAACGGAAACTCGTTGAGCTCACGCTCCGTGTAACGAGCTCCGCTCGTCCGCGTTCCTCCCGGCTTCCGCTTGTCGGGGCGAATTTCGAGGGATTGAAAGAAGAGGGAAGGAAATTTTCGCATGCCATCGAAATCTATACTCAGCGAAATTATATCGCTCGCACCAGTATAATTTGTCGCAAACGAAACCTCGAGCCGAAGAGGAAACCATTGCACTTCAGTGTGTCGGATGAATATCAGAAACTTATGTAATTGAGCTGCAAGTTTTATTCATTCGAAATTTTTTTACAATTAGATAACATTTATTTATATATTTATTTGAAACTGTGGATTTTCAAAAATATTCCTGAATATTTTATGATTGCCGCAAAACTGAAAATTGGAGAAATTGAAAACGGGCACAGAAAATTTTGTAAATTTTTTTGAGAAATTAAAATTCTTGATTTAAAAAAAAATTTAACATGCGTCATACATCACACCTACGTAGTTTTAGAATACTATACCGTCTTAACAATTAAATGGAAGCGATAGCAGCATTAATAGTGATTTACATAGTTATGTGAAATTTCTCTCTCAATAAATTTGATGGTTTTCAAATCAGGATGAAAATATTAAAAAAATTTCAGAATATTATTGAAAGTATCAGGAAAAATTATGAAATTTTTCCCGGAATTCAGGGAATTATGGAATTTTAGGATATAAAGAATTTGTAACAATCCTGAAAACGTAAATTAAAAAAGTTCCAATTTTTTTCCTCAATCATAACTGATTTGTAATAAATACTCAGATATGCTTTTATAATGGAAGATTATTTTATTTTATCGCTTTCATGTGGTAAATTCTATTCTATTAATTTTACCTTTCTACTTAAAATTTGAATTGGATAGAATCATGAAGGTGCGTACTCTACTCTTAGCAAGATCAGGAATCTGTCAGTTTCTGATATAAATATACATATGTATGTATTTTTTTGCCTTAATAGTTGACTTGTTTGTAAGCAAGCATAACCGCTTAACTGTGTTGACTACAGTCTCCCCTAAAATATTCTGAGCTTGGTTAAAGTTCGGGAAACATGATACCAAGAAAAAAATTGAAAGTTGCCGATGCTAAAGAGTGTATTAAATAATGTGGTTAGAAATGAATGTGAAATAGAAAATATTCGTAATTATATTCACAAATATATTCATTTAAACCGAATAAAAAGTATTTATTCATTTTTCATGAATAAAAAATTATATTCATATAATTCTCGTCTTCATATTCATTATTCATTTATTTTATTTATTCGAATATTGAATATATTCACTGGACACTTGGACTTGGTTACAACGAGCGGGTTTAGGAATTACGTTGGGGAGATAATGTCTGTTTTGACAAACTGTCGGCTAAGCGAAACTCCATTTTTGAACCAAGCACATATAAGATATCATTCTTGATAAATCCAACGGTCACGTATGTACTACGTTATCAATACACCGCGATAAAAATGTTTGCCTGTAGAAGAGGGCATCAATTTCCATAACTAGAATACTAATAAAGAAAAGATTGTAAAATTTACCCAGAAGTAGATACTATTAGACACTACTTATCCTGGCCAAATATGGCCTTCTTTTTAATTATGTTTAAAAAATGAACATACATGGCAGCTATGTTACGACACATTTAAAAATATTGTTTATTATTAGGTATACATTTAAACAGAAATCTTAGAATATAATATTTAATGTAATTAAATAATTAAATAATACTTCACATTATATTAAATCTGACTGAAATTATAATTATAATAGTTTAATTTTTTAGTATAATTAAGTTTATTACATTTATATTGAACATAATATTTAAATATAGTATATATAGAGGAAACCGGGGCATCATGAGTCACAAAAATTCAAACTCTTAAAAGTGCATTTAAATATAAAAATTTTTGTAGTATAATTTTTTTAATAATTAAAACATAATGTAGACAATCCTCAGATATTAATGGTTATCTTCATTTTATTTCATTTCAGAACATTTCGGCTCTCTTTGGAGTAATTTGTTGTGCAATTTTAAATGATGAATGTCATGTATATAACGAAATTATAATCAGAAGAACGATGTGTATCTAATATACAATGTAACATTCTTATCTAATTGTCTGATTGTGAATCATTTTTCTATGCTTCTTTTTTTTCGTTTCACCTTGAGTGTAATGAATCCTGCATTTCTGTCAATCTACAAGTGACTTGCTCTCAAGTGACGAATTTTGATTTTGTATTTGCTGATGAAGATTCCAAAGTGAGTCGAAACGAATATTCGAAATGAAATAAAATGGAGATAATCAGATCAATATCTGAGGATTATCTACTTTTCCTATCAGTTCTACAACAACATATGACTCTCATTGGCCTCTCATTAGCCATTTGAACTTTTATTATTTTTATTTGATTGTTTAAGATTGAGAGTCCTTATTTATACTTATATTTAATTGTTATTTAAAAGCATTTAAAAAGCATAATGCATATTTTAAAATTTAATAAGTATACTTTTAGTACATATTTTCTGTATTGTTCCGTTTCATCATGAATATTTAATGTATGATCCATGATACCTCAATTATATATTTAATAGAAAACTATAAAAAAATAAATGTTAGATTATTATTTGTAACGTAGTAAATTGAGAAAAAATGCGCAAAAACTTGCACCTTATCTTCATATATGTATCTTCTACAAAAACAATATTAAAACATTTTTATGCTATGTTAAAAAGTTACTCGCACCGAAAACCATTAATGATCGATGCTTTTCGATACAATGGAATTTAATCTAGATATGAGTAACAATGTAACAGTTGTATTGTACCAGTAGTATTAGTTTAAACATTTTAGATTGTTGTATGTTAAAAAAGCAATCGATAACCATGATGCCCCGTGGTTTCCCCTACATACAATTGAATTTTTTACAAATTTAGCACTTAAGTATAATTATTTAATTCTCGCGTAATATTCTTTCGAGGTGTGTGTCTCTGCTATCGAGTAGTTCGATTAAATGGTCGCGTAATCGCTAAATCATCGTGCAATCAATTGCACAATTAATGCGAGGATTAGACTCTGTTAATTTTCTCTCGCGAGAATCCACCGCAAAATTTAATTGCGCAAAATTTATTCGCGTGACACGTGCCACTATTCGCATAAATGCCGATGTGGGAATATTCGGGACTCGTCATTTAGCAATCATTTGACACATGTATATTAATCGACACACGTCTCTTCCGACGACCCCGAGTGCGACGCGTGTTTAATATTTGCAAGTTGCTGACAAACGATAATATTGCCATAACTCTCAAAAGAAAGAGTGAAACGGATGATCGGTAAATAAGTGAATGCCGATATATTCCGAAACTGCCAAGCATCGCTTTCGATACCGATTCGACGTGGCTTTTATTAATTTTTTTATTTCAAATTTTATTTTGTTGACTTTTTTATTTCAAATTTTATTTGTTGACTTTGAAGCGAGTCGCGTGGGTGACGTATGTCTCGGTCTTTTTATATTTCATCCTGTCGCTGTCGATGAAATCAAGTGATCTCCAATGTAATTTCACGCTGAACGTAAATGTTCTTCTTATTTGTATTTTTACTTTGCTCAGATTCTTAAATGCGTTTTAAAAATAGTGACAGTTTTATTTTCCCACATTTAGAAAAATGTTCTGCTTAAAACAACAAAAAGATCCAACAAGATAACATTTTGATGAGAATAGTAAAAAGTAAAATTTCTGATAATCGGATATTCTATTTGATTTCATCGAAATGCCATTCTTGGATCATTTTGTTAGTCAGAACATTTTTCTCAGTGTAATACAGAAATAATGATTGACACTAATTATAAGTAACGCAAGGCTATCCCGAAAGAATCATAAAAAAAAAATTAATACAAAAAATTGAGTGAAAATGAGGCAATAAAGAGTCAACATGATAATTAGTGTATGCTAAACAAACTATTTGTAATTATCCTGATTGGAAATCAATATGATTATTCGGAAAGTTTCGAATCATTTTTAATTATACACAATATCAGACTTAATTATATACAATACCAGTAGATTATCAAACAGATGGACATTAAAACAACCTGACATTAAATCAATCTTGAGCAACACTCACTTTGCGGATACACCCAAGTCAATATCAATTGAACGATCTCGTGATCGATGCATATTCGCCAAGGCCGCGGAGTTTCGCCTTTTTCCATTCCCTCTCGACTCTTATTTTCCGATCGGCTCTTGTACGTCGATTCTACATACCGCGGTAGCACCGCGGTTTCGCAATGGGAATTATCGTCAATGGCCGCTCGCCATCGAAGGAAAACAACAGTGTCTAGAGACTCCCAACGTGGTCGAACACGTTGCTCAAATGCAGCCAAGGGTGGGTAGAGCGGGGCGTCGTTACGTGTACAGCGTAATCTCCCGATGCAGTCAGTTGCACGGAATGCAGAAATTTAACGAGAGCGTTGGATCATTCATCGAATGGATGATATCCTGTTTTCGTCAACGATACTTGAGATCTATTTTCTGTAGCTGAACTAGTGTACACTTTTAGAACTTAAAGTGAAATTGATATATTGTTTGATATTTGGCGAAAGTGAGAAAGAAAGTTCTAGTACAGTCTAGTGCAGGAATATATAAAAATCTTTGAATTTTTAGTATTTATCGTTTGTATTTAGCGCTGAATTTTATGTAGAAAAGATTTCAGAAAGGACTTTATGTGTTAACTTCTAAGTAGGTAGATGGAATAGCAGCCCCAATATCCAAAGTTTAATTTTCTTTAAATCTTTGTTGTTAAAAAGGAAAAATAAAAAATATTTCCCAGATGCCTAGAAATTTCAAAGTTCATTATTTTTACATTCCTTTATCTCATAGAGTATAACTAAATTTAATTAAACTATAACATTAGCAAATTATTAGATATTAAAGGAACAATAACTTCATTTCAAGTGTATTAAACATAAAGCTTTCTGAGATTAGTTTCAAAATAAACGACATCCATAAACATAGACATTCCCAAAGTAAATAATAAACTAAATTTGACTCAATTTTAATACATTTTCTTGAGTTAAATTGTTTGTAAATCCCATTTAGTTAAATTAACGATACATAAAAACAGTGACGATCTATGAAAATGATTAAAGATAATTCAACAATTGGACATTATTTGACATTATGAATTTAATAGGATAAAAAATATAAAGTCGAAAATTAAAAAAAATTGTTCTGATCACTCTTCTACCAACTTGTGTATTTTTAGACCACCTATCTATTTCAAAGTTAAAAGAAGCAATTTAAAACAGTGAAAACAAACATCGAGATATTTAAATTCACAACAAAATGTTTCACCTCAAGTTTGTAAATACAGCAGATAATATTTCGACAATTGAAATATTATTTGATCTTGTGCTATCAGTACCTGGTATTCATCGACAGTTATTTGGCTTCCGCTTGCCTTGTTGTTCAAGTTACCGTTTTGCACATCACCAGTAAATATAGTAAATATCTGATGAATAAACGAACGCTGAATAAGTGACCGCTTCGCATGCGGGAACTGCGGGAGAATAAGGGAGTGGAAGATAAAGAGGGGGCAAAACACGACTGAGATACGCTCAGACTTTTTACCTGGTCGATGTCCGAGGACTGAGGAGTACGAACACTACGAACGTACAGATTCGGCCATTCGTCAAGGCCCGAGATAATGGCGGGGCTTTTGGCACTCGAGGAATGGCCTAAGGGTGCAATAACCTGGGTGCGCGACGCATGTACCATTCATGGGACATTCTGGCATCAGGCATCGGTGGTCGCCCGTTGCCGTCTTTGTCCTTCGCTTTGGTTTATATCTGAAATCTGAACAGTGTGCAGCACATTCTTCACGCTTTCGTCGATGACGTTAGAGACATAGCGAATCGCGTGGTCGCGTTAAAAAGGAAAAATAAAAAATATTTCCCAGAAGTTTCAAAGTTCATTATTTTTACATTCCTTTATCTCATAAGGGTATAACTAATGTAAATTTAATTGAACTGTAACATTAGCAAACTATTAGATATTAAAAGAACAATAACAATTGAATTCCTTCAGAAAAATAACGTGTTATTATTTGTAACGTTAATATTACGCTCTCCGTCTCGCCCCTGTCCTCGTTGCCCCTCGCCCCGACTCATTTTCTGGAATCACATATTGTCCTTTTTATGCGTGAAAAGTACAAAATAGAGTGATGATTTTTTTCTTTTGGCAAAATCAATGAAATGAAATCATCCGGTTTTAGAAAGAAGGTGGGCTCGAGATCGAAAGTGACTCAAAACTAATTGGATGAATTCTAAAGCACTATAAATGTAGTAAGCCTTGAACCTTAACAAATTGATGAATCATAGTTGAATGTGAGAAGAATAATCGTTTATGATTGGTTTCTTAAAGTTTAAGACTTACTACACTTAAAGCCAGTTTTTCATTATTTAGTTAACTTGTGGTTTAGACTTAATCTCACGTAACTTTATAATAATGTAAAAATTGTATTTTTCTAGCTGTGATTAATTATCAAACTAATAGTTTTGTAGCGTGTGGTAACTTTAAACGTTATTCTCTATAAAATCATTAGTTTAGTGATTAATCATAGCTAAAAAAAAACACAATTTTTACATTTCTAAATGGCATGTGGTACAAAATTATTCTGCTCATTTGGTCTTGCTAGCTTGACAGAGATAATTTTAATAGCACTCACGCTGATTAGAATCAAGCGTAAATCGGAGTAACAGTTGTCTTATTTATATACGGCAAGGTCTCGTTTCTTCGATCGGTCCAACGAGCGACGGTCGCCAATGGAAATGGGGTTTGCGATATCCGGCGACGTTACCGGGAGTCATGCGGTTTAATCTTCTAGGTCGGTGTTTTCTTATCGGTTTTTTTTTTTACGTGGCACAAGTCCAAGCACAATCACGATCGCATTATCGCGGCACCGTCAAGCCGAGGCCGTGGATTTGTATCATGACTCGCGTTATTGTCTTGTTGCATGCGCGCTTACATACACTATCGCGTTATAATCATTCATAGTGTCGGCCGATATCGGAAGCTATCATTGTATATCATAATCGCTGCAATCCCGCGCTCGGTGAAATTTCAGACACACCGAAAATGAAGGCTATTCATAGTCCATTCTTATTTCAAAATCATCTTAAGTAATATTTTAAAATGTTAATATTGCTCCGTGATTGACATTCGTGACATCTTAAGATTGTACTTAAGAAGACGATCTTAAATATAAAAATCGATTACGAATACCGACTGAGTTGAAGTTAGTCAAATCGCTCTGATGGCTAACTGGTCGATAATGAGATATTTTTAGCCACGTCACTGCGTTAATTTTCTTTTTATAAGAATAAAAAAATCTTAGCGTAAAAGGAACAGAAGTGGTATAGTTGAAATAGACAAAAAAATAGGTTATTTATAGTTAGCCTTTATTTATGTTAAATTAGACGTGATGTATACAATAGATTATTATGTTTGCCTTAATTATATCTTACAGCGTTAAAATTAAACAATGTACAGATACGCAGACCAAAATGGGATGAGAAAATTCCGTTTCAATCTGACCGCACAAAGGATAATGTTAGAGATAAGAATCGATTTTATAACATTGCCCCATTTTCCGTAATAGTTAGCCCATTTTGTTGTCTGCCTTTCTTAGAAAAAAAAAAAAAAAATGATAGCGCTCAGGACTTCTGTGCTTCCGTTCGTTGCTCGAGCGCGGTCTTTTATCACGCGCGTTTACACGCACGCGTGTTTATTTCGGTCGATTTCCGCTCCGTAGCGGTTGCATCAGCGGCCTCGCGATAGCGGCGTGCGTGCGAACCGGGTCGCGGTGGACTTTGTCAGAAATACAAAACGCAAAGTTCAGCGAAATGTTTTTTTCTTGACATGACTACTTTGAAAAAAAATACTAAATTTTAATAAATATTTGTTTGCGAATAGTTCTATATAAATATTTATTAAATGTAAATATTAGGTGAGGGAAAAAGTTCGTGTTTTTTTAATGCCATCTAACGGGAAAAACGCCACAAACTTTTTCCCATATACTTTACCCATACCTAATATGTAGGTATTTTTTGATACAAAACCATTAATCTGATTGATGAAATTATCATTTTTTATTGACTAAATGTTCATTTACTCTAAGTTGATATTTACTTAGATCTTTTTAGAGAAATACAGTAAAAAGTGCAGTTATTTTACATGCTGGTCTAATAATAACTTTCTCTTCAAATATTATCGTTTTGTGAATCTTTCTAACGTTTTACTGATTATGATTCTTTCATATTTTATTATGTCTTTAATCTCTTAGTTCGTTCTCGTAATTTTGTGACTGAAGTTGATTAATTATAGGCCAAGTCGAAACTTCCCATACATTGTATATTAGTGAAAAATTAGTTTTAATTTTTACTTCTTGTCAACAATAATTTTTAATGTAATAAATAAACCTAAATATTAATAATTTAAATAAATCTAATTATTTTTACTCCTGTACTAGCATCACTTCTATCATCACTTTTATTATTTTCCATTCTTTTTTTTCTTTCTTTTTTCTTTTTTTTTCATCATCATTGTCTTGATATTTTCTATGATATATCATTTTAGTCTTCTTCTATTAGCCGTATAGAATCTTGTTAGCAACTTGAGTTTTTAACCTTCAATATAGACTTTATATTGTTACGAACTATATACTATATAAAAATCTGAAAAAATTCTTATAAAGCTCTAACTTTTACTGTAACAGTTTTTAGTATTATAGAAATCGGATTCTATTTTACTTATTTTTTTTTTTATAGATTTAACTCTGGAATGCTGCTGTAAGTGGATTTTCACCATCCACTTTTTAAGTTTAATAACTTTTGGTATTTTTAATAACTTAAATTAGTTATTATTATTTAGTTATTAGTTATTATAATTATTATTAGTTATTATAATTATAAATTTTTAATAACTTAAAATTTGATGTTTGGTTAAAATCAGGGTTGAATAAATTAATGTTTTTTTTTAACTGAATAAAATTAAAATTAATGGCTTTACAAAATTAATAAAGTTAAAAGTTAAAGGAATGAAAAATTAACTTAATGTAAGTTAAGTCAATACTAAATTAACTTAAGTTAAAAAAAAGTTAATTTTGAAAAAAATTATTTTTTAGATCAAAATATCCTAATTTTTCTTAAAATGAGATTAAATAACTATAATATAGATTATTAAGTAAATTAAATTTTTAATTTTTTTATTTATATGTGATAACATATAACTATATAACTATATAAGTTATATAACATTAAAATAACAGCTAGCATATAGAGAAGATACAAGATCAGTGATTTTTTAATAAGTCTCAAGCCATAAAAAATTGACCAATTACAATCGAATGCGAGAAGAATATTTGACTAATTGGTCAATTTCTTATGACTCAAGGCTTAAAACGCCATTGTAGATCCGGACTAAGGTTTATGGCATAAAGCATAACTGCATAAACAATCAGAAGGCTGTATTAGCATCTTAAGAAATTACTTAAGATAGTATTAAAATATGAACAAATTACGAATATACGTCCTTAGTCTTATTATATCTTATTATTTTTCTAAGATATTTAAAAGAGATAAAAAAATTTTTTAACTTAAAAAAAGTTAAAAAGTTAACGTTTAAAAGTAACTTAGTTAAGTTAAAATTTAATGCATTTAAAATTAATTAAGTTAAATTAAAAGTTATTAACTTTTTAACTTTTTTTTTAACTTTTAACTAATTACTATCCAACCCTGGTTAAAATTAAACATTTAATAAGATTATTTAATATCAGAAGTTGTTTTTTATATTAAAAATATAATATTAATTCCGTTATTCTAACACCTTTTGCTACCTAATAAAGTACATTTAAAAAATATTAAAAAATTCTTATTTATTTTCAGAGTTAATGTAAGAAAAATATGAGTAGCAGTATAGGATCAAATTTATCTATTAAAACTTATTCACAATATACACTATGCTTTCAAAGTTCCAACTTGGCCGGTGGAAGATTAGAGTTGATACAATCATGTGAAGCGGACAAAGGCCCCGTGGACATTATTCATGAAAAATATCGCATACGAAAATATTACAGTACATTTTTAGATATCAAAGGAACAATGTATATAGGAACAAATAATTCATTCATTAGATTAAATAACATTTTGTTAAAAAAAAGTGCATGAGTGAAAATTTATCAATATTTCAGAGTTAAATTTAGAAAAAATAAATAAAATACAATCCGTCTTCTATGTGTCAAAATGTAAATTTATTTTTGTTCAATATAAACAAC
>Ga0157364_1001495_pt1 | contig 19985 bp, 3 predicted proteins | sample AttsexASBM2_FD_111476 | JGI IMG/M metagenome (GOLD analysis project Ga0157364, IMG submission 111476) | Fungus gardens microbial communities from leaf cutter ant in Ribeirão Preto, State of São Paulo, Brazil - Atta sexdens ASBM2 | ecosystem: Host-associated > Fungi > Mycelium > Unclassified ...
ATATATATATATATATATATATATATATATATATATAATATATATATATATATATATATATATATATATATAATATATATATATATATATATATATATATATATATATATATAAAATACATACATATTTAAACTTCTCGAATTCGGCGAGGAAAGAAAGCGTTCGGTGAGAGAAGAGACATTGTACATAGACATAGCATTGAATAGCAATGAGCGAATAAATGCAAATTATTCCGTGGTCTGTTCGAAAAATTTAATTAGAGAGAACTTCGCGGCAGTCGCGAAAGTACCTGATGAATCTTAAAAAGCGATAGTATCCGGGTCTCCGTTGAATTTCATAATTACGAAGTTTCCAAATTTCATTATTATGCGAAAGACAGGAGAACCAAAAAAGGGAAAAGAAAGAGGAGAGAGAGAGAGAGAGAGAGAGAGAGAGAGATATGTGGATACAGTTTATTTCGTCGATAAGCAGTGAGTTATGTATATAACAAACGCTTTATAGAAATATTTGCGTTATTATGCATCTGCATTAAATTATACTCTACGTGTAATTACTATATTTTGCATTTTAATTTATATTAATTTTAAAATGATTTACTAGATATTAAATGATAGAGTTGGATATAAATACTTATCTACTTATTCTTTATCTCAATTATTTCACAATTAGTTGTTATAGACGTATTTTGGAAATGTTTAATAAATAATTACACATATTTGAATTAATATTGATGCTCAATTATTCAAATAATATCTGAATAACTCTTGCGTAGAACATTATTATTATTCAACTAAATTATTTAGATGAAAATAATTAATAATCAATTAATTAATAGTGTAGCTAATTTTTACGTATTGATAGATAAAATTATTTAAAAAGCAATTAGATTATTTTAAAAGTATTATTGAATAATACTTTTTTCATTTTGTCTTATATAAAAATGAATGTTTTAATTTTGATTGAATATTAATAAAAAAAATATAACATAAAAGATTTAATTTCGAATATCTTTTCGATTTTAAAAATTATTTGGAGCGAACTTGTGCTCTTTTTCTTCATGAAAGAAAAGGAGCACTTACATTTTTCGTTGAAAAGATATCGAAATACAACAAAATACAACAGCGCCTTGACACTTTAAACATTACGAAACTGTCAAATTCTGGCAAAAATGAATGACATTTTATCGTACTCCTCTTTGGTGCATCGTGATTTTTTTGGCAAAATAGCGAATCACTGATCGTGCAACATAAACAGTCGTTGCGGTTTTCATGAATAGAACTATTATGGAAAAACTAGAGATATAGTCGAGAGCCATCCGAGACTCGAGAAAATGCGTTGCATCGATCTGTTGTTTATCCGAAGCTGTGACAGTGTTTCCGAGATCTGAACAAAATTTTCAGAGGAATTCCGGATGATCTCATCGAAAGATTCTGCACAGTTCAGACTTTTGGACAATCCGATGTGTTTTCGCTGAAAACGATTTACAATTTCTATTTTCTCTCTCTCTCTCTCTCTCTCTCTCTCTCTCTCTCTCTTTCTGCACATGAAATCTATCCTCTATATTTCTTCTCACAACCAAGAAAAATATTTTTATATTTTGATCTAGTCAAACTTACATTTTATAAACTATAAACAAGCATTCCAAATATTAATGCTTATTTTAACAATATTTATGCAATAATAATAATACAAATAATATTCATATTATATAAATATTTATGCCACGTTGCTTATACATATATACAATCTTGAGCAAAATAAAATATTTTATCCTTTTTATTATTGCAATTAAAAAAATTAGAAATATAAAAAACTCACAAACTCTACTTTTTCTTTCACTTTCATGTTATAAAGAATGAGAAAAGAGAAGCAAATAGGGGAAAAATAATTAGGAATGTCCCAAGGAGCCAATTACAGTAGAAAAGGTCGCGTAATATTACTCTGTACTAAGTCCGAGATTACATTTTTCAGTTTTTGTTTTAGGTATACTGTCTTCCGTATGATGTCTGTGTGCTGTTACGTCCTGTGTGTACATTTACTCAGCAACAGTAATATTTTTCATGCTGCGAAATATCAGCCGACATTTTCCTCTCGGATTACAACGAATTATTTTATTGAACGCTTTGTTAACGGTAAATAATGATCCGGATATGCCGTATTTTATCCATGTTTATCGCTTGTGCGCAGCAGCACGCGCTTCCTCTATGTCCGCCACATTCTCGGAACATGCATGTGCAGGACATGTTCAACACGTAGCACGTATCGTGCAGCAGGCGAGGGACCCTCTTCGGAGTATTAAGTCGTCCTAACCAGCGAGAGTAGCACCCCGAGCTAGCGTGAAAAGTAAGCTCACCAACAATAAAATGCTCTCACACGACGTGTAATTTCTTATTGATATTTACTATGGCTTTTTCGAGTGCTCTTTCGGAGTATTACTGTAGCTACAATAATTTTTACTGTGTTAAAAATTTATTAATAATTTATGCACATCTTGGAATAGTAGAAGGAACAAGTCTAGATATTTTATTTCACATTTAGTAATCTAAAATATTAGCAAAAATTCATTATTTTATATAAAAATTATCTACAATTAAGTATATAAATATATACTATGTAATTTTTTAAAGCGAGTAACAATAAAAATTTATTGATCATTTACGAATTCTCTGAATTGTATACTTAAAAGTCCATTGTATAATTAGCCGATAATGGAAATTAAATGTAATCCATTCGCGAAGTGGTAAACAGGTGCAATGAAAAGGCAATTACGTTCGATAAAAACGAGTAGCTTTTAATGCGGCAGTTGTAATTGTCGGGCAAGGTAAATGAGGGAGTAACACAGCTGGAGACATCGCGTTGCTAATCTAAACGGAATTAGAAGACGTCCGTGGCCAGATACTCTTGAAATTACAGCGGGTGAAACAATTCCCTCAAATCAGCGTGTAAACGAGGTATATCGTGCCTGCGCTCCTCTATCTACTCTTATCTTATCGCGCGACGATAAACGAGAAATAACATTAGTAGTTGTTCATACTAATGCCAAGCTATATGTATCTATCGCGACCATCTCTACGTACACCTGTACGCGGTCCGTGAAATTTTCCTCGTATCATTAGGTAGGAAGGTATCTTTCTGTTCCGTTTAGAAATTACCTCTGTAGAGAGATTACTGAAGGTACGGAGAAGGAAGTTACCTCTCTAGAATTTAAAAGGAGGGTGTAACATACAAAGTATTTAACGATAATTCCATTCTTTTTTTTTTAGGAAGATTACATTTGTTTATTTTTATATCTGATCTAAATGTAGAAATCTAAAAATCTTAAAGTTTCTGAAGTTCTCGGAGGTCTATTTTCAGAGAGAGAGAGAGATTAGTTTACAAAAGTTTACTTAAGAAATGGGATAGTAAGTAAATGTTGTTGCATTATGTATGAGTTTGAATACGAAAGTATAAAAAAATATGAAATACTAACATATCTAAGTTACATATTAAAGTAATTAATATTTAATATATTTTTATAATTGTCATTTTTTACGAGATTTTAAAAAGTTGCTTAACTGGAGATCTGTATTTTCAATGATAAGCGATTTAGGTAATTGCAATATACATAAATGGCAAATTTTAAGGGAATTATCGAAATCCATATTAAAATTAACGTACAGAACATGGCAAACAAATGACAAACGCAGCAGGGGCTTTAATTTGATTCTTATCAGTCGGTGATATATTACGTAATGGCCGACAATTCGCACGGGACATTAGTAATTTTCGGCTTTCTTTGTTTTAGTGCACATTGCTCGTACACAAATGCGATCGCGCACAATTGCAACCGTGCAATGCATGAGTCACGTGCGGTCCATTGCGCATTTCCATCACTGCAAAAGCCAGGGTGTAACCCCACAGAGCCGCAACGTTATCGTGTCTGGACCGTGGCGCATTCTCAGCCACAAATTAAGCTAATCAAACAAAATAATAATGGCCGCACAAAACAGAGTACTGGAATATCCCGCAGTTGTGCAGAATGTTTTGGCCGCATAAATACAAAGGTGATTATAGTAAGCGATAAACATACACTATTGTAGCATGGGAAATCTGTTCATTGTAATTCTCAATATCAAAATATAGTGTAAAATATATAGTGTAAAATGAACGTTTTATTAATAATCTTCGATAATAAGTAAATTAATGTGAGAGATTCTTAGTAAGCTAGAAATAATGTTTTGTTAATAAAGTATTTTATATATACATAGTATTACTGGTATTACTTATAAATCTATATAACTTCAAAAATGTTTTAATGTAGATAATATTATCTCTGCATCATATATTAATTCATTTTAAGTTACGATAACATATTCCCTTGGCCAGAGTTTGAACATCCATTCGATATTCCACATAGGATCATGGCGGGAGAGAGGTGCGACTATATACTCTATATACCGTAGAACAGCAAATTCGGCGGTCATTAATTTATTCTGTAACTAGGTATCCGCGAAAACCTATATCCGGGGCCTGATGGATTGTGTATACCCAATGGTGTGCATCCTTCCCTTCGATCTATAGATTACTCCTGTGCCACAATTAATGTTTGTTGATAATAATAATTAACAAAGGTTATACATAACACCAAAATTAGCATTTTTTAATTTATTGATATCACTTTCAAACAATATCAGATTATTTTGAAAAATATTACATAATTAAATTACATAATTAAATATTACATAATTAAAATTTTATGATATAAAAATAAGTTTTATTTAAAAAATATAAAAAAATATTTAACATTATTTTGCTAGAAAATAAAAGAGAATATTTAGAGAATATTTAGAGAATTTTTAAAATTATATTAAAAATTTTTTCTTAAAAGAATAAAAGAAGATAATATTTTTTATATTACTCTTATTTATATTTAATTTTATAATTCTATTGATAACATTTTTTGTAATAACTATAGTCTTTTCGAGGATACAAATATTTAAATGAAAGCTTCCCTCTGACCGTTAATTAGTTTGTATCGCTATTTAGTTTATATTGTTATAATAATCGAGATACGTAAATTGAACAATAATAGAATGTATATGTATGTTATGTAAGCGGTGAAAATTTGACGGCAAAATTGTGCATGCGATAGCCTACCGATGGTGCAAATGTAATTGCACAGCTATCGCAGCCGCAAGATAGGAAACCATAAACATCGCTCGCGTTTCCGCCGAGGCGTCGACCATTTTGGAACCGCAGCAATATAATTTTCCAGGAAGCGAAATGGACTATACATCATGATTGAATAAATACAAAATGTACGTAATTCCAAGCCGCTTTTATTTTGAAATGAAAATAATTTTATAAATAATTCTTAATTTGCATCAGCATCATCGTTGCGTTTCCCTAATATTTTTGATTAAATACTGATTACGTAACGTGCCGCGATATAAAATAAATATTTGAATGAGATTGTATCTAAGCTTATATCGTATTACATTACTTAAAATGTTTTTCGAATAAATTAATAAGTTCGTTACATTTCATTCATCGCGAATAATAATATTATATTTTCCTCTCGCTATTTCACTGATAAAAGAACATTAACATTTAATATTTAAAACGCTGAGTAATACGATATACAAAAGCAAAAAGTGTATTAATAATAAGTGTATCTATATAATATTATTTAGGTAAACAATATAATTTAAACATAAATTTTTACATTAATTTAAACATAAATTTTTACATAAATTTAAACATAAATTTAGGTAAACATAAATATGATAGAGAATGAACGGTCAAAGATTTTAGATGTTTCAAATAATACGATATATATTGTTTGTCGAAATATTTAAGATATATTTTGTTAATTTTAATATAATTTAACTTTCCGTTATATCACATTATTCCATTATATATGATCCATTATATTATGACGTGTTAATCTAGATATGAAAAGATATTAACGATTCTGCCATTTCGAAAGAAACTTTACCAGAAAATACACTTGAGATATTTTCGCTTTCCCGTGAAGTTATCAGCCGGAACCAAACGACTCTCTTGAACAAGCAGCAAATACTCGCGAAAGTGTTTCTTGAGATCAAACTACTGGTCCTTCACGTTTATGATTTAATCGATAAAATGGCAAAAAGTCAACTAATCTTGAGTGTTATACCATATAACTGAGTATTAGAGATAGCTTTCTTTTTGATGAAAAATTTTGAGATGGTTCTTTTTATATAATTTATATTTTATTATGCCAATTGTATGTATCATTTATATTGTTAATTATAACGTATATTCTATTTATATTCAGATTATTATAATTTAAATTTTCTGATATAATGTGACAGAGTTTCCTTTGACAAGATATGTCATAGCAGTCTTACGATATAGCTATCGCATCGTATATTATACTATATTCGTATTACGCTTGACATCCTATAAATATATGTATTACATCCTTTATTTGTGTGATCGACATCACAACAGTTGCGCATTCCAAATTTTCTTATATGAATTAGAATTTTCCGACTCATGAATTAGAATTCTCAACGATTAACTTCATCCTCTTTCAGCTCAGTGATTTGAACCACACGAGTTTCCGCCGCCAAAAATATAAATCGCAAAGTTATCGAACTTCGCAAAACCGCGACTTTTTTGTCTCATTTTTCATTCTACATTGAGAGTTACGTGGACTCGCACACTCGATCCGCGCGCGGGCGTCGAACTCGCGGGATGTAGCGGAAGAGCTCATTTTTAACTTTCGCGAATAGTGGAGGAGAATAGAGTATATTTTTGGGCAGGGCAAAGTTTCAGGAATTTCTACTTCGGCAAACTCGATAGGGGCGGAAGTTCTGGAATTGAACTTCGCACTAAAGCTTAAGTCGCGGGTGTTCTCTTTTCGCTAATGCTGCACTTTTGGATACAAAGAAGCAGTAGAATACAATATATAATCGCGAAACAAAAATTAAACTTTGACGAAATTAAGGAATTAAGTTTCATATTACGTTTGAAACTAATTTCCAAGTGTAATATCAACTCCTTATCATATTTATAATTTTTTTATATATTTATTTTTTATTAATTTAAATATATGCTACATATTATAATAATTATTATTACGCATTTTAATTAATATAAAGTATTTATATAATTTATTTGTTATTCTCTCAGAAAAAAGAACTGATTAGCGTTCCAATAAACTGATTAGCTCTATCAATAACTGATACTGTATCACTAATTGGTGAAATATTATCAGTTACTGTACAGTTAAACAGTTTATTGGAACGCTCAGTTCTTTTTCTTAAGTGTTTTTACAGCACAATATGATTCCTATAAGAAAATCTACATACATTCCTATAAGAAAATCTAAATACGCTAAAAGATAAATATATTATTAGAATTGTCAATATTTTCCTCTTAATAGCTTTTGAAAAGCATTATATCAAAAATATCTAATCCTTTTTACATCTACATAATATTATTTATTTCTACTTTTCCATTTGGAAATCGAAGCTTGTAGATTCGTTTCTAGTGAGCAAGCGGAATTCTGAAAATCGAAGCACCCGGAATCGAAAGGAGTAGCGATTTTGCATAGTATTCGCAAGGATTCTGTGATATACAGATAGTTCGTTCGTATGCCTCGCACGTTTGCTCATATTACATATGTATGACGTGCATTTTATCCATGCTGTAGTATACGAGCGTGTATACATGTATGTAATGTTGCTGTCACATGATCGAATATTCGATGGTATTCTCGGTGAATCAGGGTCAAAATGAGGAAATATGCATCAACGGATAGTAATTCGTCGATATCCGACTGAATAATTTCCGGTAAAATCTGACTAACAAAATATAAACTATCATGTTTACATATTCCAGAATGGCGATAATAGTTTTTAGCAAAATAGCATTGACAAATCTTTTTTCCTTTCTTCATAAACACCTTTCTTCGTATTAGTAATTTATATTTAAAGTGTTTTAAAGCAATTTTAAAGTGTCTTCTTTCTTATATATAAGAAAAAGATCATACAACAAAAAAATAAGTATTTGCACAAGTATATTTTCGCATAAGCTCGAAATATTATTTGTAAAATGCAGTGTTAGTTCCTTTCTGAGAATTATATTACAGAAGATCTTGTCTTTGTAGAGTTTCAATTTGATTACATAGTGATCAGAAAAGACGGATATAATGCGGAAAAGATACATTTTATTGGTTATTTACGTTAAAAATTCTCTCAGAATTGTCTAATATATTTACATAACATAGAAATATATGTTAATAAATAAAATAAAGTTATTACTATATATGTCAATTGTGTACATTAAAATAAAGAAAATGATACAAAGTAATCAATCGTAAAATAGAATAAAATTAATAAAATTAAAGCGTAGAATTATTTTTTTATTCAGTTTCAAAAGTAAAATGTAATAATACAGATATATTTTTAGCTAATTTAAATTTTTTGTAATAAACATATAAAAGGAATATCCAACAACAAATAGTATATTTCCACTACTACAGACAATCTATTTCTGCGTATCTGCAGCGCTGCAAAATCTGTGCTCGTTGAAATTATATGGCTTTCAATCCCAGCTTTTATTCGTACCGAGTTGTTGATGAAATTTTTCACATTCCCACAAAGTCAACGCGACAGGAAGTAAATCAAGAGAGAAAACTGCGAGCAAGGTAAGTGCTCCTCCGGACACGCCAGAAATATGGGTTTCTGGTAGCGACGAGAGAGTGGGTGGCTAACGTCCCTCGGGTACATGGACGGCAAGAATTCTTTACGGACACTCCCGATAGGAAACAAGTCGCAGAAACGCGTGAATTCCCACGCGTAACATTGCCTGTATTACATATGTACGTACGACTCTCGGTGTTGGCCTCCCGATGGAGCTACATCCTTGTAAAGGATATTATCCGTGGAAAGTTCGACTTGACATTATAAGCAAAGTAATTTATTATGATTAAATTATTTGTTGTATAGCGTGTTAAAAATCGTCGTTAAAAATCGCGAAATAAAAATGACGGTCAAATAAAATTTATTAGCTCATAGTTCACAATTTTTTATTGAAAATCTGTTTATCTTAAATATGTAGAATTTTTTTCATTAAAGTCACAATTTTTGTTTCCTGTAAATCATAAAGTTTGTCGCAATTTTTCAGATCTGTACTAAAGCCACAAAATGAGTAACGAATTAATTTTTAATGTAAAACATAAAATTATTTTGTCCTATATTGTTAGTATTGTGGGGAATTACGATGAAATATGATTTTTTCAGTACTTTCAAAACGATAACTCAGCACTGGAGATATATATATATATATAGAGAGAGCTGCAACGTTGTCACAAGTATTATTAAAGATACGAAGTTTTGGTCGTTAAACTTCAATCATTCTTCCGAACGAGATCGGAAGAAGAAGGAAGACATGGTTCTGTTCTTTTCACGAGTTTCTCGTATAGTCATCACCCTAAGGTACATATAGTCGTAATACGTTGATGCTTTAGAGATTTGAAACGACACAATATATAATCGATAGCTTACACGGTAAAAGAAGTTTCTCGATCTTATTACTTTGTTGATCTTCTTTCTTTCACACGTTTACACGACTACAATGTATCGAATTGGAAGCAGCCGGTTGACCACATCGACTCACATCTACTATCTTCCGACTAGAAAACATCATTCAATCTCGTTATTTTATATGTATATATATATATATATATATATATATATATATATATATAAAATAATATATATAAAATAATTGTAATTTAATTATACATTTCAAAAAATTAAACATTATATAATTTATTATATATTTTACTTATATGCGTTGTTTTATTTTATTATAAAATTAAACAAATTTAAAAAATTTATACACTTTTTTTTATATGCCTGTGTATAAATACAGCTGTTCTAAAATACTTCTAAAATATTTTTCAATGGATCTGCGAAACAATGTAAGTGATTGTATTATTACAATATTATTATATGAAAATCATATCAAAATAACTGTACTACACAAAAATTTTCATGGAAATTTCTTACACAAGAAAAATGTTTACATGTAATCGACATTTTCCTCTAAATGATGCATTCGCTTAAGTACATAACAATTGCAAAATTAATTTCCGGATATATGAACTTTCGATTAACTCTGGCGTACCAGAGATTCCGCTATGGTCGCGTTGTAAACCATTATCGTGGATTTAGCTGACCCATGAAGCTATACGAACGCGAACAATATGCCGCTGTTAATAATACTGTGAAAATATTTTTATAACCAGCGCAGCGCTGTAGATTTGAAATTGAAAGTTATGAATATTAGATGTTGCACATTAACTATGATTCGTTGCATTATCTTTATTAAATATTTTATAAAAGATCTTTTAAATTATTATGTTTATATAAAAAATTAATTTATATAAAAGGTATAAAAAAAATATATACATATATACATCTAAGACATAAAATAAAAACATAACATTATAAAAAAAAAAGATAAAGATATTGAATACACATGTTTCCGTATACCTATCTCTTTTATATTGTTTATTTAATATGCTTATAAACGTTATTTTATTTCTATTATGTATAGAGATATATTATGTAACTGCAATTATTAATGTTGGATAATTAAATTCTGTAACTTGATACTTATCAGAAAAAAAACACTAATATCAAAGTATTATTTACAAAATAATTTAATTTCTTGTTACATATCAATATTTAAAGTTTATACAGCTATTTTTAGAGATGAATTAAAATACATATTAAACATATCAAGACAAGCAATTTTATTATGATTAAAGTTTATCTCAAATATTTCACATATGTAATGTTAGACGTAAATCAAATGTTAGTATTAATATCAGAATTTAAAAAACATCCATCAGCTGTATTATTTGGAAATATTAAAGTGGTCCATAAGGAACTGTAAATTTAGTGATACACCAATATCTATAAACGAGTTCTCAATATACACTCACGTACAATAGGTTTCTGCAATATACGTGCTGCCTTGTCTCTTCTGATCGATATCTACTACTATTAATCTACGAGAGCAACGATAATCGATCACTATTCGACGGGGTGTAACGATTTATCGCGGGCATTTTTCACCAAACGTTTATTTCAATGTCTAGTGTCCGCACACAACATGCCAACCAATTCTTGCAATTCGAAATACAATTTTCGCTTATTGCAACAATTTTTGTTATTTTTTTTCATTTCTAATATTAGAAATTTGAGACACAAAATATGAAAACTTTCGACTCATTTAATGCAAATCGAAGAGCTGAATAATAATTTAAGACATAAATATGAATTATAAAAAAAGAAATTGATAAAACAAATTGTAAAAAAGTAATAAGAAGAATAAAGTTATAATAATTAACAAAACTCTACTTAAAACAGTAGATTTAAACAAATGAGAGATCCATTGTCTAAGACAATCTCATTTCATTATATAGTGATGTTTTCGCATCTTAACTAATAATTGCGGTATGTACTGCAGTTGTAGTTTCAGGATAACGCGTCATCTGCATTGCCGCAGTGAGTGCTTCGGCATTGACTGCCGGTTTCTAAAGGAAGATTACTGCATCTCGACGATAAAGACGTTCGAATCGTAAATGTGCGGAATACGTAGTAAAATTTAACGATTTCAAGTTCCCAGCTTCCTCTTGCGTGCACAGGTACGTTTATTCGTTGGTGCAGCAGGCAAACCGGTGTCGGCAAGGGTAACACATGTCAAAAGTGGCACAACTCTTGATCGCATACACTCACATTTTAAAGTAGAAGTCAATAAATCCTTCTTTTACATTTCACAAAACGACACATGAGATTAATTTTGTTCCGAGATTAAACCGGCACACACTTTCCAGCCGAATTCCTGTTGCGCGAAATATGTGTTGCGAAAAGAACGCTTGGAGAAGCTGCGATCGAAAGTCGAGTGGCAATTTATTGCAGCTACATACATTTTATTACAGTTATCGTCGAGAGAACAGATCGGAAATGAATAAGTTATCGGATATTGCATAGATTTCCAGAGTTTACCCCGGAGTTTATGATACAGTCTTACGAATCTACTACACTTGAACGTAAGCGCAATAACGTTTTTACAACGTGTTTAATTTGTAACCAGGTTATTCAAAATTTATTAGATATATAAAACTAAGAAAGAATATTAAATATTTTTAAATTAACAAAAAATGTTAAAAATGTTAAATATTTTAAAATAATTGTACTTTATATCTTAAAATTAAATTATTTTGTTTACATCCAGAAGATTTATTTCTCTACAATTCGTAAAAAAAAAGGAATTTTTTTAAAGAGATGGAAAATATTTTTAAAAAATCAAGGATGAAGGCTGATATTTTTGGAAAAGTTGTGATCCAATAATACCTGGTAGCATCTTACCGCGATGAACCTTCTAATACAGCGGAACCCCATGGTGCCATGTAAGATCAATAAAACACCTTGCCTCTCGCCATCACACGGTTCCTAGGATGCGAGTTGTGGTCGCATCCTCGAGAGAATTATGTTGAAAATGCTTTATACGGAGATTCACGGTTTAAGCTCCACATAAAACACGTGCTCGACGTTAATTAGAAACTTCCATATTTACACATAGCTTCTTTAGCAGCATTTTTAAAAAACTTTCTTTCATACTTCTATTATTTTATACATGTTTAATTGATTTATCTTTTTTCTACAAAAAACAAATAAATTAGTTAAATTGTTTTATGTAATTTAATTTTACTTTTAATATAATTACTGCTTAATATATACGTGTCTTTTTTATCGTTAAAAATAATGAATGAATAAATTGCTGTAAATAATTAATCGTATATTTAATGTAATTATATTTAATATAATTATATTATACGCGGTAATTATAGTGTACTTGTATACCAATTTATCGATTAATAATATGTAACACGATGCAAGATGATGAAAAATTAAATAGCAAATAATTAATATCGAATGAACTATTGCTTGTGTTATTAATTAATAGTGTGTTTGACGATAATGCGGTAAAACTTTAATTTATGCGTCATTGACAAGTCATTGACATTTGTGTTCGCCATTACACGTACTGATAACAGCATATTATCTTTTAACGCTACCTCGATAATCCGACGCATGACCTATCTCCAATTATTTGAGCTAAACTAATTGAACCGGGGCTGTCGTTGCCACTGCATGTCCCTCGTGAGCGTTTTCACATAGAAAATCGATCATAATGAGATGTAACATGAAATTGAGAAAATGAGAAAAAAAATAAAACGGCTTTAGGCACGTAATTTTATTCTTTCATGAGAGCAGAAGTCTTTTTTCTTAATTATTTAAACTAAATCTCGAGACATTACATTTTGATCAATGTAAGATCAAAACGAACGTCCACAAATCCATCTGCAAGTTCCAATCGATTTACATCACGACATTTTATTGACTCATAGAAATGACTTATGTTTTCTTTGATGCAGCAAATAACTTTCTTTTAAAAAAATCTTGCAGGCTACCATGATTAATTCATATTTACGTGGACAATGACTTCGATGAAGGCGGTTTCCGCTCCATTGCACCAGGTCTTTTTAATACCTCCCGAAAGAAATGTTCAGAATCTTCATAAAGAAAATCCACGATCGCAACTATGATCCTCTCGCAAGCAGTAGCCGGTGTCCTTTAATCTCGACATGAAAGATCCCTCAAATAAAACAAGTCTCCCGACAAAGATTTGCCTTATCTCCGCCTCTTTGCTTTCATTTGTAATATTTATGCCATGCGGACAATGTACAGGCGGATCCGTCGAGAACAGTCACCCCCCTCTGACTAAAGTAGATCCTTTAAATCCGATGGCAGATTCTTGACGCAAAATATTCAGGCGTCGCTGTTGACTGACCGCTCCCACTCCTCATAATTACGCTATCATGAATTATTCAAGCATTACAGAGAGTTCCTCCAAACATTTTTACTTTTTCAACAGAAAGCTCCTACAGTTAAATACACAACAATTTTATGCTTCAATTTTTGACACTGTAAAATAATAATGTAAATATAATTTTTTTTAATAAATTATAGAAACTTATTTTGGAAATTAAACAATTATTTACGTTTATAAAATCGCAATTTCGGATATAATTTCTTTTTTGCAGTCTCTATATTCGCTTGGTTACAATTATTACAACAGAAAGTAGGATTGAATTTAGAGAGCGCAGCGAACTCCGGAAACTGTGTGGATCATTGAAAACACATGCGCATCCCTTATTGCAACGTTTGCGCTCATCTTTACCGCGACCACAGCAATGCCGCAACAACGACGCGTTCTCTCTTCCCCCCACAAAACGGATGTTTCATTTGCGGACGCCATTATTGCAAGTGAATAAATGCCGCCACTACCAACTCTCGCCGTTGGGATACCAGCCATTAATAACTCCTCGTAGGACGAAAAACCGGCTCAAAGTGTCGAAGAAAAACATATCGCATTGTCATTACACACTCTAATTAATATCGCATGATTGTCGAATATCTTTCTCCCTGGATTTACGCTATGTGTGATTTTCCAGCTAGTAAAATTGAATTATCATAAAAATAAAATCGCTTTAAAATCTTAAGATTTAATTTTTTTTAGTAACACATAAATTTGACATTGCTGTCATTATTACTTCATTATACCGAAAAAAAAGTTTTTGGTATTTGTGATTATAATTACATGTTCTATATATTACAGTTTATAGTTATTATTGCTGTAATATTAATATAATAAAATACTAAAAACTTGTCTCTCAATATAGAAGGAAATTTTGAGGAATAAATTAATACTATTGTTGTACTTTGATAAAAGTAAATAATTAATATTGCAGAATAATTGAGTTATTCTGTACATTAAAATACAATCTGAAAATAAACTATTAAATTTATCAGTATTACACACAGTTAAACAGAATTTAAAAAATTAAATTTATATTACATGAATTAATACAATTTATTCACACGAAGCATTCTACAGATATTTAAACTGTGCTTGAATGATGCTCGATTTACGTTCAATATGAACGAATATCCTGTTTCGGATCAAAACGGCACTTGATCCAAGTTCAATCAGGTCATATGCATCACCTGTGAATTAGACTCGAGCGCGTAGATCAGGTTCGAAATTCCGATGTGCGTGAATTTACATTGCACACGTTCGATGTAGCTCGACTTAGCCACACCGTAACTCGGACCTAATTTATATTTGATCCTTACGAGAATCCATCTCTGATGTATGATAAACCGGTAATCCCGGGATTTAAGTTAAGATCACAGACTTCGTGATCAGGGTTTCTATCTGAGATTAAAATCACTTGCAGGTAATTCCTGATTCTCGAATCTCTTTATGAACACATTATCTGTATTTATTAACGCAGACCGCCTCTTTGAACCAACGGCTACTTATTAGCATTAATAATAAATTTTTTATTAAATGTGAAAAGATCCCTCACGAAACTAATGGAAATTGGCTTTCAGTAGAATCGACTGAATTTTTAGCATATTGAAGATGTTGACACTTTGAACAAAAATCTCCATGGGCACAACTTTCAAAAATGACAAGTTTTGACAAGTCATATCTGAAAAAGTAGTTTTTAAAATGTCCATGGAGACTTTTGTTGTCTGCGTTAATAAGTATAGATAATTAGGTGTTCATAAAGAGACTCGAGAATCGGGAATTACCTGCAAGTGATTTTAATCTCAGATAGAAATCTCTGATCACGAAGTCTGTGAGCTTAAATCCCGGTTGTTCAGTTGTCTCAACATTTTCAACATGTTAAAAATTTAGCTAATTTTACCGAAAATCAATTTCCACTAGTTTTGTAAGGGACTTTTGTTTTAATATAATCTATTGTACGCGGCTTTATGAGCATGCTTAAATTCAAAGTATACAGTGAATGGTAAACTATATGTTGAAACAAATTGTAGTTTTATTTCACTGTAGTTATAAATTAGAGATGTAAATGCAGAGGATATTCAAATAATATTTGCAAATCCAAATAATATTTAAACAATTTAAACAATTAACCGTATCTTAAATTATTTAAATCGAAATTAGCATACATACGATTAAAAACTCAATAGTAACAGTATAGTTAATAATAAATAACTTTACCGCAACGTAAATTAGAAACATGATTACATTCCAATAATGATTTGGTGCCCGTTTAAGTTACACAAGTCATTAATCAAACACGAATAATATATGAGGGTGGTAGTACAACTGCGCTGGTTATGTTACGAATCCGCAAGAGTGTATCTAGTTGCGTTTTAATATTTCACTTCGGAAAAAATTCATGCCGTCATTAATTTGGCATAAAAAACGCATATCCGTGAGCACGAGTTGTCGTAAATCTGCCAGGTAGGTCTGTACCATGCAAAACCATTCCGCCGCGGGACTGATGATGTTTTCGAGCACACGAACAATGAAACTTCGTAAAACACATAGCACACATACACGCGTGCACGCATCACGCACCGCGACGCACCGACGAACGCGCGATTTATGCGAACGTATAATGCGATTTCGGCTGCCAGCGCACGTACACGCTGTCTAAATGCCGAACCGCATGTCGAACAGCAATGTCAAACTCGATCAAGTTTCCATCGTATCTCGAAGCAAATATTTTCACTGCACGCTTCGCAACGTTCACTAAATTTGTTAGACGACTCACAAATGAGCAATCTATGTAGATAGAGTTATTCCGTTTTTCTAAACTTAGTTCTGACTAATGTTTTGGAAAATGATTATTTCAATGGTATAAAAAGTAAAATGACAATTATAAAATCAAAGTCACATAATAATGTTCGGCAGTAATTAATATCCAATTAAATTTATAGACAAGAAAGAATTTACATTTTTTATTTAATTATTATAATTTTATTTAAATATAGATAGTATATTAAATATAGATAGTATATATACATATACAATATGATTTTTGACGAATTCATTGACGAATGATTCTTTTAAAAATATTACAATTGTTCAAAATATTATTATTCAATTTAGTATATAATTTGAATTTCTATTTTCAACGTATTTGTATACAAATAATATGTCTTGTTACATTCAAATTTATATTGAAAAATAGGAATGTAAAATCTAATTTTAACATTTAAATATTTCAACTGATTATGAATTAACTGATAGATATTTTATCAAATAGCTTGAACAAATAAATTACATAACGAAATGTAAGAACTTTATACAACTTTGTACAAGTTGCAAGTATCATTTTTTTTCAGATTTTCAGAGGACAAATTAAAGAAGTATAAAGCGTGCAAAAATGAACAGATCAGAACTATTTCTTTTAATATCGACACACATAGAGAAATAGCACTCATCGCAGCTGTTGCAGTTGTAATAGAATAATGACGAGACGATAACTGCGTAACTGAACAAGAGGATATACATGAGACTTTCAATGATCCGTGGAAGCAATCTTGATTCTTGCGTGTGCATTCCTTTATTTTTTTCCTTAACGGAAAGTTTTTTATTCTCGCCAATTATCTCGTTTCAGTCGAAAGTATGTGTAATTACACAAGCGTGGTCTTGAAAAACGTCCAAAGAGAATGTTAGTAGTTAACAACAATAAAAGTAATGAGAGGGAAAGATACTTTATCTGTGTGAAATACAGACATTCGTTACTTCACGAATGAAACTTTAAACGCATGAAAAAAAATATTTTCGAAACTGTAATACTCATGAAATTTTTTTATCTGAATCGTCTTAAATGCGCTTAAAGTTGTAATTAGGTAATAATAGTTAATACTAAAAAACTTTTACAAGTTATTTCATAAAATTTTATTAAATTATTTTTTTTCTCTTTATTATTAATAATTTACATCTTGAAACTAACAATATTAGCATAATAATATTAGCAATATTATTATATAATTTTTTAATGAAAAGTAATAATTTTGCCCATTAATTTTATTTACCATTCTTGAGTTGAATTAAATGATTAAATTTTATCATTTTTACAAAATATAACTAAGAACTTTTTAAACAATTGCTTGTCTCATTCTTTACATATTCATAAGCACGATTGAAAAATATCAAGAATTTTTGTGACTTTAACTCGACCATCGGATCTACCTCGGTCGACGGTGTAATGGCGTAATAACGACAAACGTGACTCTAAGAGTTGGGGTAAGAGCTTTCAATGGTGTATGAAAGCAGTCTTTCCTACTTTCTGCGCGTCTCTTATTTCACTCGAGCAAAGAGAAGCTGTTTGGGTCGTTTCATTCTCGCTCGACTCCATTCTAAGGCCGCTGCTATATAATTGCACGTAAGGAACATGAAAAAAATTTCCCACAGCACTTTGCCGAATATATAGTATATATCTATCTTTATGTAGAATTATGTTTTTTACATTGATAAAAAAATCTCTTCAAGAAATGGATTGTGTCGGAAATTAAAACAGATTCGAGAATGCTATGCAAACTTTATGGAATCATGTTTAATCTTTCTACTTAACTTGGCTAGATGATTCCAACAAGAAAGTTGTGCATGAGCATCACGGAGTACCCTAAGGAATTTTTTTATATAATTGCGTTACACGAGAAAGAGCACAGGATTGCACAGCAAAAGTCAACCTTCATTTTCTACCTAAAAGAGATTACGTAATATCCTGAAATTTATCTGTATTCCTCGGTGCTGAAACTTTACCACAAAGGGTATTACGAAAGTTTTGCCAACTTATATATTAATTGAAGTGCATTATAAAGTTAAATGTAACGATTTTTATTTTACTGCCTGATAAAGCATATCTAAGACAATTTAACGATTGGAATAAAACGTTGTGTTTGATAATCTTGTGTACTATCAATTTTTTTTACATTATTTTTGATTATAAGTTAAACTTGGTTAAATTGTATTATTTAAGAAAACATAATGTAATTTATTTGCTTAAGTTATTTAGTGAAATATCTGTCACAGTTAATTCATAATTAAGTTAAAATATTTGAATATCAGAATTTAATTTTACATTCTTATTTTTTAATAAAAGTACAAATATAACAAGATGTATTATTTATACACAATAATACGTTGAAAATAGAAATTCAAATTATATACAAATTAAATAATATGTTTCGGACAGTTGTAATATTTTAAGAAAACATGTTTATAATAATGAACGTGTGAGAAGTAATAAAATAAGATATATGACAATCGACTTTTTATTTATTAATCTAATTGTAAGTCTTATAAACTTGAAGATAAAAAAAATAATTAATATATATTTCGCTAAAACTTACGGAATCGATTAGTGTATTACAGTTTTATGATAAAAATATATATTTAACTGAAAAATGAAGAAAAAGCTCATTTCTTTATTATTTTTCAACGGAACTTAAGTGCTCAGTGATATATACTGTATATATATATATATACCGAGTTAAGAAAAATTGTACATAATTCGTTAGTAAATTGTTACACAAATATTTCTTTTGTGATACTCTTCAACGCAATGATATAAAAAAATTTATAATAATAATGCAGATTTTAAAATTTATGTCTTTGGAATTAGAATAATAAATCGGTATATTCACAATATTGTCACAGCGATTAACTCACCGATTCCGCAATTTGACTATATTGTAGGTACTCTTGCTTTTTATTTGCACCAAAGTTGCTACGTTTACACTGCCGTCAAACATACCAGTAAACGCGACCATGCGATTCGTAAAAAATTCGGATAAAAAAAGAAGCGCCCGTCGTCTGCCATCATCCAGTCGCCATAAAGTCCGCTAGAAATTTTGAAAAAGTTTCACACCGCGTTTCGCTCGCATGCGCGCGTCATCGCAAAGCTGCATGAGTTCGCTCGCGCGAATATTTCCGCGGATGCATTCGAAAGCGTTCTCGCGGCATCGTTGCTTCGGCGGCGCGGTATTAAATTACACGCCATACCGTGGATGGTTGACGTCAGCATGTAACGATATTACATTGAG
>Ga0157364_1001496_pt1 | contig 19972 bp, 8 predicted proteins | sample AttsexASBM2_FD_111476 | JGI IMG/M metagenome (GOLD analysis project Ga0157364, IMG submission 111476) | Fungus gardens microbial communities from leaf cutter ant in Ribeirão Preto, State of São Paulo, Brazil - Atta sexdens ASBM2 | ecosystem: Host-associated > Fungi > Mycelium > Unclassified ...
TATCTTCGCTAATGGAAACCAAAATTACATATAGCAGGTGCTACGTGATATCCAACATTTCAATTTTTAATTTTCTGTATATTTATATGAAAAAAAACCAAATAGTTCCAAGAGTCAAAAAGTTCGAAAAATTTTGTAAAATTCATTCAACACATATTACAGGTTTTATTATAGGTTTTATATATACAATATTTATATTTTACATTTTACTTTTATATTTTTAATATTTTAATGTTTATGCTTAATGTTTATATATTTAACAAATTACATTTCATATTAATATTAAATATGTACTTTTAGTAATAATTTGTAAGTTATTTAATAATAGTTTTTTTAGCAATAATTGACTAATAGTGTTAACACTCGATCTGTGACTATATTTAAAATAACTAATAACGCGATAGAATTCTTCCCAATCTCTCATTCTCGACTCTTCATTTAGTTACAGAATGTATCATTTATTTCATACATGATTTGCTTATAAATATTATTTTTTACATATTAATTATATGATGAGTCAAATTGTGTGCAATTGAACAGTATGAATAAAATAAATTATAAATGACAATTTATTTGTCTTATGCGAATATATTCAATTTGTTATCAGATATTTCACTATAAAATATATAGCATACATATTATGTAAAGATGAGTAAAACAAATTTGTTGAATTTATCGAAGGAAAATATTCCTTTCACGCGGATCAAGATAGAAGTATGTTCATCGAGTTTCCCGCAATTCTTACGATGTTCGACCTTGACGAGGCATCGATGTAATGCATAATTCATCTGCATGCAAGGAGACCGCGTGAAAGATCGGACGACATAAGCGCCATGGTGGACGTCGACGAAGTGATCGGTCGTTCGTGAATAGGTTTCCGTCGTCTGTCTATCGACTGCTAACGTCAATTCGGAAACCGGTGATCTCGAACTCGACTGCAGAATTTGTCAGTCAGAAATCGTGAGAACGTGCGAGTAATACAAATGACGATTGCTGTCAAATGTGGGTGCCTCTGCGGCGCCTCGTGGCCACGAACGCCGTCTGTCTGTCGTATTAAAGCATGAGGTCACGAAGGGAAATATGTACATCTAAAATGACGTGAAGATATATTCCAGCAATTTGTAGATGTATGGCAATTGTGTTAAAATTATCATTGCATTACATTACACAGAAACTAATTTAGAAAAAACATAGTAAAACTCACTAAATCGAGACGTCAATGTTCTTTTTCATCAAACGGCTGTTCTTATTTTAGAATTATTAAAACTCGGATATCTAAATCCGATAAAAAGATACTAACGACTGTGACAGTTATTATAAAAAAAAAACATATGAGCAATATTTCAGATGCATTTAATAAAATTAATGGAGTGTTACAGCTGTGCTATCAAATTATATTTTGACAAGATAAATTAGATTTTAACTTGATAAAAAATACTTTTTGGGTAGGTATCTTCTTCTTTTAATTTCTTTTCTAATGTACCTATAAAATGATGAATGAAAAGTCATACCATATTTAATTCATCCAATTTATAGATTTTGATAATCAATTCTATATCAGTTCTATCAATTTTGTTAAAAATAAATGTGTTATATATAACTGAAATGACATTTCATGCGCCATCCTATAAAATAACTAATAAAAAATTTCGAAATTTTCCGAAAGTTAAATATCTTTTTGTACATTGTTCCATTTTTCTTACATTATTCCTCAAATGACAGATTCATATCTCACCATAAGAGTGTACGTGACCCGCGGAAAAGAAAATTTCAGTTGGCACAAGCGTTATCGCTTCGACACTATCTTGCTGCAAGCAATATTTCCATATATATTTCTCTCGACTATGCTCTATACTCAGACATTTCCCCCGCCAACGGAAAAATGGATGCGTAAAAGTAATTTAAAGTTCGCGAGTGGATGCCTCGCATCGTCGTGATTTAAGTTCGCTTAAGACGCGACTGCGCCATTGGCTCGTTTCAAGCAGATAATACGGGAAGACATTACGCGCGAAGTTATCTTTCCGAGATTGCAAAACGTGAATAGTACAAATACTATATTACCCTTTGTGACAAGTTGCAAAATACTTTTCGACGAACAATTATAATGACCGAACGCACGGTCTACAATCTTCCCACGTTGAGATCTAATATCCATATCCAGCTGTTGAGCATTATTATTCTGCTCGCATTAGCATTCGCGATAATCTTGAAAATACGCCTGCAGCGTTCAAGTAATTACTAAGAATGTTATCGCGCCCGTTGCAATTTAATGTAGTCGGAATGGCTATAACTTTGCTATAACGACAACAGAATGTACTCAAAACTTTCTAGTATGAAGCAGAAATGAAGATTATTGGAGCGGTGATAATTATTATATACTAGACACAGCTTTATCCGTTCATAGTCGGTATGCTAAACTGTAGTTAAATCGAACTTTTGATATATTTCTAAAGAGGCAACGGATACTCGATTTATTTCGCCGTTTTACCTTGCGTTACCTTAGCAAGATGTAAATCACGACGAAATCGATACTTTGTACCATACTCTTTTTCCCTTAGTCGCCGATTTACTGACGTTATACATCTCAAGTGAATCGAGATGCGTATTTCAACGGGACGCTACATTTGGTTGCGGTTCGCAAACCGCACAAAGAACTAGAGAGATACGACGAAGAAAAGCGCGAAGAATTTATCTAAGCAGATTTCTACGTTAATGAGACTTGCATGTCGTCAGCAAATTATACCGGTTTGCATAAACGAAAGTACCTCACTCGAAGGGAATTTTAATATACGCCACTTCGCACCACTGAAATAGCTTCGTGATAAATTACTATTATTACGTTTATCCTTTCGTTTCAATATATACTTTGTGCACAAACTATATAAGCAAACTACAACTAGAATCGACGCTGTATTTCTCAAACGACCTTTATCGCGAATACCATGCGCTCCAATAAGATCTGAACGCGCATTATCGAAGGAGAGAAATCGCTCAAGGAGAAAAGAGAGAATAAAAGGATCGTAGAACGAAAGACCGATCTTGCCAAAAAGTGAAGTAAAGTAGAGAAAACTCGTCGGGGCACTCGTTAAACCAAACCGATGCTATGTTCAAACTTGAAACTTCAATGGAAAAGAATTCACGTATCGGACGCAAATAAATTTAATATTTTTTTACCAGTTATTTGTATATTTGCACATACACGAAAAGAATGATTTTATTATATGTAACAATTTAGCTAGATATAATACTAAAAATAATTTTATTGAACTATTGAAATAATTGTAGAATATTAAAACAGCATTCACAGCATTACTCATTATACTTAAGTTTCCTAGAAAAAATAGTTTTGCTTTAAGTATCTAAAAATTTTAGCTGGATATAAATAAAAAAAAATTTTTGTTTACCAAAATAATTATAAAATATTAAATTTTCTTGCAACATTGCTTATCATGATTAAATTCTCTATACAGAAAGAATAGTTTTGCCTCGGCTTTGCTGCACTGAAAAAAAATATAATCAATTTTAATAAATATTTAGTTGAATACTGCCAACTAAATATTTATTAAATGTAAAGATATATTTATTTGATACAAGAAATATTAATTTGATTTAACAATCATTTTTTTTTATTGAACAAATATTTATTTAATGTAAGTAAATGTTTATTTTAGTTGGCAGTATTGACTAAATATTTATTAAAATTAACTATATTTTTTTCTCAATGTGAAGTATATAAAAGATACAGTTCTGAAAATAATTTTCTTAGACTATAAAAAGAATTATGTAAAATATTCAAAATGGTTTGTCAGAATATCAAAACTTTTTATGACATTACTCATGCTTGAGTTTCCTACAGAATTATTTTGATGATCTAACAAAATCATTTTCAGATCAATGTATATTTAGTTAAATTTTTTTATTATTTTAGCAAAACCGTTCTTTCCGTGTATAATCAAATATCATAAGAATATGTCATTGATTAACGAAGAATTACATATTATGTTCTTCTTTATGAAAATAGTGTCTCTCAGTTTTTAGCATAGTTTCCGTTTTCATGAATTTTTAAATAAAATATAATCAAACACACGTCTCGCAACGTATTCTGTTAGTCACATTCCATTTCTTTCCATTAGAAAGTTTTTTCGCTATGTTATAGTTTAAATATGGTAAACACAAAAATACCATTTGAATCATGATAGCACACAATTTTCAGTTACAGCCTTATGTTACTGTTCACTACACATGCGACTTCGTACTATATTAGTATCCATTGTAACCCGAAACGCTTTTACGAAAAGTTGCCATTTTCAATGGCTATTATAAGAGTAATTTCTCAATTCACATCCAAAATTTTCTCGTATTTTACAAAAAAAAAATTTCCTTTCGCAACTGTAATTACAAATCATAATTAGTACTCGTATTTCTTAGCCGGAACAAATATTTGCATGATTTTCACAGGAATGATAAAATTGCAGACGAGACTTTCCGCCTTGCGCGATTCCAATTGAAGAAATGTTTATTCAATCCAAGTAGCACTCGTGATGGTCCTCCCTCCCACTCATTCCTCCCCCCTCTCTCTTTCTCTCTCGCAAAACTATATTACAATTATTATTTCTTGGTTTAGTTCATCGTAACGATCGCTTCTTGCCCTGCAGCAGCCCGAGCCGAAAATCAATGTCTCTATTGCTTTTGGCCGAGCTCTCTCACAGGCCGGTAAACCATAAGTATCCGCGTTAAAGAGGGGAAAAAAAGCCTCTTGGCTCTCGTGCACGTCGTGCTCAAAGCACCTTGTAAGAACGATGCCGAGTTCAACGGGAGTCTAGTAGCGTGTTCTGGGCTCGCTTTTGCCGCCAGACAAGGAACGCGTTCATCGGTGTGTGTCTGATTGGCGGACATGGGTGTAGTACGGTGCCGGACGGGTGCACGGAGATGCTCGGACTTCTCAGCCGACAACTCGCCAACGTCCATCAAAAAAGGAAGATATTCCCCTTTTCCATCGGCAACGCAGTCGTCCAGAAGAAACGTTTATATACAGCGACTTTGGCACGTCTTCCGAAAAAGATGGAGCCCTCCATTTCGCGGCGATCCGGAAGAAGAGTCAAAGGAAGCGTGCATTGTACTCGAAATGTTACTATCATCGTTGAAATTGTTCGGGAAAATATATCGAAAAAATATTTACCTCTATCAGAAATCTACGAAAACTATTTAGAAATGTTATAACTATTATCTTTAAATTAAAATTGTAGTTTTCTTAATAAATTTTTTCTTAACAATTTATTTGACCATTATCTATTTTTACAATATTTTATAGTATTCATGAAGAGCAATAATATAAAATTTAACATATGCATCGATTAATAAAAATGACAGTCTTAACATAACAGATAAATTTCATCATAAAAATAGGAACGACTGAAGTTATACATTACGTAAGCATCAATTTTCAATTCTTCATACGAAGATAATCGTTATACAAGAAAACATTACGTTAGAAGAGACTGCTGCAGTTTCGCTGCAATCTTAAGCAACGTGCATTAGCAAATTAAATATTTATATTGGTATATAAATTTGTTTTAAAAAAAAACGATATATATGAAAAAAACATGCTCAACTGTTAAACTTAATACTTAAAACTCGTTAGAAATGTCGATATTGTCAAATTATCAATATTTCTTGAATGAGTTATCATGATTTTTTCGAGTTACAAAATAGTGTATAAAATTCCAGTTTGATTAAATAATTGTCATTATCGGCCTTAAGAAGGTGTTAAATCGTTCTAAAGTGATGTTTAAAAGATCTTTTAGGTATTAAATTGTTCTAAACGATGCTTAAGGAATCTCTTGGGTGCTTGCTAATCATCTTATAACCGAGGTTTAAAAATAGAAAAAGGTACTTATATTATTGTCGCTGGTAATATGCAAGCACCGTTTTACATTGCGTCTTAGTAAATTCTCAGAGCGCGTTTGCGGTTACAAAGCGCAGTGGAGGTGTCCAGGGCACTCTCAAGAGTACAGGCAACGCAAAGCCGCGCGTAAAGAAAGAGGCTAACGGAGTAGAGGCTTTCGCCTACTCGACCCGAGAAACCTGTTCGACCGGTCTTGCTTGGCCGACCGCTTTTGCCCCTCTCTCGTTTCTTCTTTCCATCGCTCTCTCTGTCTCCCGCGTCGTCCTCCTTCAACTTGAGTCCAATTCACGTAAACGCACACGAACGGCGCAGCACGTAAACGAATCGAAAGGACTTGAGGCCGAGAACGCATGGGGCACTCAGGACAAGAAAGGTACGTTCGTCCTTTGGAATTTTCTTGTATCGCAAATCGACACTCTTGGGATCCACATTCGCCATCGCGATGCCGAATGGAATTTTACGTTTCTACATAGTTGAAAAACATATCACATAGGATAACAAAGAATTGCAGATACAATTGTAGAATTGTAGAATTATGGATACAACAAAGAACTATAGAAGATACCTCATCGCAAATTAAAATTCTTATTAATTACATAAAACACTTTTAGTTAGTTATTTATAATCATTAATTTATAAAAATATATTATAAAATATTCTCAGTTTTAAATTATTTACTGAATTATAAAATATCAATTCCTAAATCATTCATTTTATTTAATGAATGCGTGATAGTTAAGGTAGCTATTTATAAACAATTATAAAAATATATTGTAAAATCTTCTCATTTTTTATTTGTTGAATTATAAAATAATAATTTTTTAATCAACTAAATATTAAATATTATATATATATTATATATTAAATAAATTTAAATTCTAGTTCCACCAATGTAAGATTAATTTTAATATTGATTCAATTTACCTTTTATCATTTTTCAATTCTAAGAAAATTCTTTTATAATTCTAATAAAGTAGTCTTTTATAATTCTAATAAAGTCTTATAATAGTAGAATCGAGTTTCAGTCACTTCATTTTGCAAAGAATATCAATTTATGAATAAAGTATAATTAAATTGAGATAGAATATCATGAGTATTAAAAATTGATATCGATTCACAAATGCGACAAATTTTTATGTCAATGACGTAGTGTTCATGTATGCCTGCGACTCAGAGTGACGCAGCAAATCGACGATAATAACACGTTACTTCATAAGCGACCACAACAGACCCTCGTAAATAGCTGATGCTCTTTCGAACTCTCACTCCCGAACGAAACACCTCCCTCACCATGGATCGTTGAACCCTACGGGCAGCCTTGAACCCTTCGACCGGCTTTCCTTGCTCGTACCTTGGCGCGAAACGTTCTAGGAAGTATAACGACCACAAGTAAAAGAACCCCCGCCGCCTCTCTCTCGCGCTTTGTTCCTCTTTTTTTCCTTTTTCCTTCAGTTTTGGCGAGGGTTTCTCTTTAGGATCAGTCCAGGGCAAATAGCAACGCGGATCTAGAAACGTTATTCTTGATTACTTCTGCAGAAAGGGAAAAATTCTTTCTTCCTGAATTATAAATACGAAAGAAACAATTGACGATCAGATAGTAACACCTACTCAATTAGGTTTCAATTTGCAACCCCACGATAGTTTTAAACTAGTATATTGAGGTTCATTTCTTGATACAGTCTATTTATCAATGCATATACAATATATTCGAAATACATGTTATAAGTAATATTGCACAGCAATCGCATTGAATGCTATCAAACCAAGAAGATTAGATTCCATTTGAAAGCACTATTTACCAGATCTCAAGTTTTGAGACTGAATAAGCTAAAATGAAGTAACCTAGATTACGACAGATTGCACCAGAGTAACCTAGTTTACGTCACCCAGCATTACCAATCCATCAATCACGGCAAGATAGATTTTAGTACAAATTGCTTTCGATTCTTCTAAATAAAACCTTTAAAACCCATTTGAAATTATCCAAAATCTATTATTCATTTATATCTTCAGAAAATTTACTTTTAGAGAGCGAAGATCTATTTTTTAAATCTTACAGTTTTTTCTTAAAACAAAATAGATTTGTTAAAATTATTTCATTGGATTCTTTATTTTAAAATATGATGCTGTTCCAGCGCTAATGATTTTCCCTGTTAATAGATCTTCGAATTTTCAATCGCTGAGTTTGAAAATCTATGTCCTAGTATTTTTTAGATATAGTATATGCAAGCTCTATATATGGGCCAGAGGAAATCCATATAATCTCTACAACATCGTGTATCTATGTATTAAAGGATTACTAATAGCTATATGTTAACAATAAATATTTATCGTCTAGGGATCTCTTTATGTTCCGATATTGAAGTGCCCAAGTCGTCACATTCTCGCTTCATTCGCGTTATGGTGCACGGCACTGAAATTCAGTGTGAAAGTGTCGGATCGGCTCTGGCGAGGAAGTAGCCCCGGGAGTGCACTAGCGACGGAGTAATTACGATCGGAGCACTCCGTCTCCACCGCCAGTGTTAGATCTATGATCGCAAAGGATGGTCATGAGTGTGAGAGAGACAGACAAGCAAGTAAACAGAAAAGAAAGAGAGGAAAGAGGAGAGAGAGAGAGAGAGAGAGAGAGAGAGAGAGAGAACGTCAAGCAGAGAGAAACCCTGGTGAATCGAAGAAGAATAGCTCGAAGGATGGAAATTCTCCAACCCGAGAGGTGGAGGACAGAAGACTTTATTAACGTCCGACGAAGAAAGGTCTTCCGATTGGAAGACGAAGGAGACACAGCGGAGTGAATCGACGCCTACGCCATGTACTTCACCGTCCCTTTTCGTAACGGATTCGTCCCCTCCTCGATTCCGATTCTGTTGGCTCAGATTCCGAGACGAGAGAATGAAGTTCAAGCTTTTTTTATTACAAGATGTGAAAATTGCGTTCATCCGCAAAGAGAAAAAAGACAATGCTCAAAAATATTTTCAATTTTCGATAACAGTTTAAATTTTTAATGTAGTTAAATTTTTAATACTGAAAATTATTCAGCTAAAATTGATTCACTTAAAACTGCTTCTTAAATCATCTAAGAATAGGTTATTCCTTTTAATAAATTTCAATTCTTCACTGTCTTACTCTTTTTGTTTATACATTAGATAAATTATCATATCTTTTATCTGAAGATAGAACAATCGGTCCTGAATGTAATATGTAAGCAATAATATTTCAGGAGTAGTCTCTCTCTCTCTCTCTCTCTCTCTCTCTCTTTCTCTCTCTTTCTTTCTTTATATATATATATGACTTCATCTTGTGTCTTTTGTCTATCGTGATTAATACTATGTTATTATCGCACTTCAAATCTCTTAATTGGTAATTCGACTTCATCATCACTCTTCACATTTAGATAAATTGTAATGAGATTAAGAGAATGCTCCATGACGGAATGCACATTGTGCTCGAAGTTTCATTCCTGGAATATGCATGCACTACAACATCAATTCTTTTGTCGAAAGAATTACATCACATTTGCACTGCAATTTAATTACATATAAAAAAAAAATAAATATTCTGGAATTAAACAACAATCTTGTAATATTTGATGAAAAGTAGGACGACATATATTTAAATATTTAATATAAAACATTCATATTTCTCTCTCCTCTTCTCTTTCTTCTTTCTATATATAAAAATATAATATACTATTCTACTCCTAAAGTTCAAAAATATTATCAGAAGAAACTTTCCCTTCAAATCTAAAATTACTTTTCTTATATTTTCCATCTTCTTTGAAGTTTTATATAACGTATTCTAACATTATATCAAATATTATATAAAGTTACTTTATGTAAAAATACTATAAGATGACTAAATGAATACAATGCATTCGAGGTTTAGTACTGCTGAATTTCCAAGCGGCGGTCTTAAATGCTGAATTCCAATTAAACATCGTTAGAATAACGAGTGTCAGTGTTATCGATGTTCAGTCGGAACATTCGGACGTGGGAGCAACATTTCATTTCGAATCTTTTCAAAAGTCGACTGAACGAACATTCAATCGATCAACCGAGGGATAAAAGGCAATTATATCCGATGAAAAGGTAGGCGACGAGTTTTACCTCGGCTTCGTTCGTTCTCGTATCGACGACGACAAACGAGGAAGAATCAGAAACAGCCAAGTCACGACTTTCTTTAGGACGTCTGGTGTTCGACGAGATGCACCTTGCAGCTCTAACAAACAACAATGCATCGTGTTATTTTTATCTCTCTCCCTCATTATTATTTCCTACACTCGTATGCTGCACCTGCATTCTTTCTTTCTCTACCGCCATGCATTTTTCTCCTCGGCTTATCTAAAGTAAACGCGGCGCAATTTAACGACGTAACGGCGCTGCTGGCCGCTAATTTATCGAATGGAACTGGCGCGAGGGAATCGACGCTCGAATCACCAAACGAAAAAGCTTTCAATTCGACAACGAACGAGCCGGTTAGCTACTCTACGAACTTTAATTGCGCTGCATCCGCCCTACGTTTGCACACGCTGTGTGTAGTTTGAATGGGTTTGATCATCTCATCTGACGGCATTTCGGAACGAAGAACGCACATGGCGATTGACTTATGTATGTCTGCGTACAAATTCTTTTTCATTCAAATAAGAAAAAAAAGGGAGGAAAAATTAAAATAATTTTCTAAGAGTCATAGACAATTTTAATTTTTGAGTAATGAGCTGTAATTAATTTTAAAAAAGAAGTGCAAAAAAATTGATGTTAGACTATTGATATTGGAAAATGATTTCAATTTTCCAAAGGAAAAAAAAACTATTTTTTCCGTCACTTATCAAATACATTTTGTCAATTGCACTTATCATGGAACATCCTGTTTATCTCCCATTCTATATTTGTAAGTTTTACTGTCAATCTAACTGAAATTGCCAATTTAGATAGCAACTGATTAAAGTAACCGTCCACGCATGTCGAGCAATCGCGTATCTTCAAACAACAAATGTTTGTAAACCCACATCCGATTTTTATTGGAAACGCGATGTTTTCGCACTGGATTGAAATTGTTGGTTTGATTTTGACACAAATTGGCTGTCATAGTATTTCAATTTACACGGACGAATGTTGTCTATCAAAATAAAGCGCAATGTATTATCTAAAATCGTAAATTGACTCTTTTCTGAAGATATAAGAGAGGAAACAGATTTCGCGATGCAACTCGCGGTTAACGCCAGTATATAAAAGCAATTCGTCAGCACACGTATGCGGCGGTTTCGTATTATGCAGACCGTATTCTGCGATTTACTGGCGAAACCCCACTGCCGCGCCGTCATTCTGATCGATTTTCTGTCCGAAAAATGATATTGATATACGAGAGAGCCAGTCGATTCCAATCCTCCCGGGAGGGATCGGCGGCGAGGCGTACAACGCCAACGATGATCCGTACGTCCGCAGCACGTCGTTGTGCATCTTCCCCGTGCCTATATATAACGCGCACGTGTACATATGCAGGGTGTCCCGGAGTTATCGTGCTTCCTCCCGTCTGCAGATAAGGTCCCATAATGAAAAATGAATGCTGGAGGGAGCAAAACAGAAGCGAAATTGAAAACTCAAGTATCATGTTGGGAGTTTCGATGACTTTGTATGTCTGAATAAGTAACACTTTATTCTCTAGCTATGTTCAAGAGCATTTTATTTAAATGCTTAGCTTAATGCTTAATTAAAATAAAATTTAATATTAAAAGTCAAGAGAATGAATTAAAATGTCACCGAATGTTAATCCATCTCCTCAGAAAATTATGGTATCGATTTAGATACAAAATGAATTGTAAAATGTGCGACAGTTTTGATAATCAGAGCGAGACATTAAGTTTTATTCCTGAGCATTAACTAAACATTCACTAAATCTTTATTTCTATTATTAAATCAACATAGTACATGGAGAGGAAGATTTTGATGAAAGATCTAAAATTTTATTGAACACAGAATATAATTTTGTTAGACTATCAAAATAATTTTAGAAACTCAAACTGAAGGATAAATATTTGATAAATACCAAAATTATTTGTAGCATTGCTTATTATTTTTTTAGTTACCAACGAAATTATTTCAATGGTCCAAAATTATTTTCAAATCTACATCCAGCAAAGTTTTAAATCTTTCAACAAAATCGCATTCTTTCCATGTACATATTCGAAAGTACGATAATTTTGGAATCACCCTGTATGCTCGCAATACGGTCGTCATTACGATGTGCTATAACGTGAGACGATATATATATATATAATGTAACTATGTTGCGAGGGGCTTGGTTCATGTTCATCGGGCGACCGCGCCGTCATAGAACATCAATGTGGAGTACGTCGACGAATCACGCGACTACAAAGCGTAGAATTCAACGTGATTAACGGTCGTTAGGGATCCTAATTAACTGGTCGTGACTTCGTTCGATTAGACATGGCTAGAATCTATCAGCAGCGAATTTCCGGAAATAATCTTCTTTAATATCCTTATGGAGATCCGATCTTCATTCAATGAGAATTTTCTTCCTATGTTTGTATTCATTTCACAAGTCGATATTAAGTGCCTATCGCGATGGAGCAGTTATAAAATGACAAAAGCTTCTTGATGATTGATCGACTAAATGTCGAATGATAAAAAGAAAATATCGATTTTCATTCAGACAGATATCGAAGGTATTTTCTCTTCAATGTGCGCATTTCGTGATACTTACATGATATCGATTTCATATATATAACTGTAGACATCTAATATTAGATAATCCAAACTTAATGATTAATTCGTCGTTCGTTACTGTATTTTGTTACTGAGAGAAAAATGTTTGGTATTTGTAGTTATAATTATGTATTACTATACTTATTATTATAATTATTACTATAATTAATAATTGATGATGTTTACTGCTATAATAATAATAACAGTAATTATGTGTATAGTTCTAGCAACAAATGTATATAGTTGGCAAAATGACTAGAATTATAGTTATTATAATCATAAAATAGTTCAAATTATCATAAAAATGATTCAAGCGACTAATTTTACAGTTATATTTTAGGATAATCATATTTAGGATAATCATATTTTTTATGGTTATCCTAAAATTTTATAGTTACAAATACCATTTTTCTCTCCGTGTATTATTATATTTCTTATTTATATTTATATAACTTTTTTTATTATTAAGAGGATATGCTTTCCTAAAACGATATAACGATAACAAGGCGTCCGGTAAATTTTGACAAAGTGCTCGTATGTAGATAAAGCGGACTAAACTGTCAAAGTCTTTTACCACTTTGTAATTTTAACAATTCTTTTTAGTTTACCTAATGAGTACAAAATAAATTTAAAAATATCTTCAAGAATTTGCTAAGAAACATCTTTAAGATATTTCATTAAAAACTCTGGAAGAAATCTTAAAGTTTTATGCATCGATTTTATCCAATTTATTCGACAATCTTAAGAAATGAATATCACGTTCACTATTGCAAAAATTGCAAAATGGTAGAGGACTTTTCGATTTGATCTATCTACACAAGAACGCTTTGTCAAAATTTACCGGACATCCCGTATAACTTATTCCCAATCTTTCTCCTCTTGCTTTTTTTAAGTAAACGCGTTCGAATTAGCAAAAAGTTTTAAACTTCTCATACGGCCGCTATCAGAAATTAAATTTCAATTAACTTATTATTAGTCCAAGTGCAGTGCGGCCCGTTAACCCATATTGCCCGCTTAACGAAGCTCGGCGACGCTTACGGGAGCAATGCGCTCTGGCTGCATTCCCGCGGAGGGTAAATTCCACAACGATAAATGCTAAAAGCGCGTAGATTCATCATAGAGATTTACAGTGGCCGCACGGCCTGGAATCGTATTTTCTAGTATTAGGAGAAGATGGGCGAGGCTCGTTTTCCCTCTGACCAACATACACACACATTGTGAATTCGGAACGGACCCATTATAACCCATAATAGACACATAATTTATGATAACATGTAACATACATATACATGCACAATCCCGTTATAAACGCTCAACACGATACACGTGTAAAAGCCGTCAAGTTATTCTACCATGAATTACGATAAAGATAAAGATGCATTTGGACAAACAGAAGCTGAGAGGTGTTCAAGATATTTCGAAACTTTATAACAGATTTTGTAATGATATATAATAATTATGATAATTATTATGTAACGTATTTATGATTATTATTATTATAAATATAATATTTACCAAAGACAGACAAAGAAATAATGATATCAAACATATTGTTTTGACAAGTAATATTTGTACAAATAAAGAAAAATAATCGCACGCATGCGCAAATGTAATTGGCATCTCAAACAGTCCTACATAATTAACTTTGATTTTTTACAAAGATCAAACATTATGTATACTGCGTTGCGTGATATCCACGCTATACACATTTCATTTTTACAGTATTAAATTGTTTATCTTGCGTCGCGGATTTGCAAGTAATACGAGAAACGTTTCGCGACCAAAAAATAATTCATTGGAATGTGGATGATATTTTAAAATCTAACAGACTTTCGATATTGAAATACGAAGAGCGTAGCGTAATAAGTTGGCGAGGTACTCGAAATGTTCACGCGTTCGATCGGCGTACACATATACGGCAGTAAAAAGGCGATGCCTCTTCCAAATTGCATTTGCAATTCAGATGATATAACGGTGATGTTTATCTCGCGATATATTTTCGATATCGACCGGATGAAACCCGGACATCCTCGAATTCAGAGTAGCCACTCTGTATCACACACGTTTGTGACTAGTTTCTTTTATAATTCACTCGATACGTGGCTACGCGATGACATAATTCAATGGTATTAAGATCAATAAAATGTTTACCGAAAAACTGGACGCGTCATTTTTGTTATTATTATAAATACATATACACAATGAATCAGAGAATTGTACACTTCTTTATTAAAAAGACTCATATCATATATGCTGACATGGAAAGGTAAAAATAGAAGCCAACGAAGAAGACGAACGGCACACGCGACATTTTTACTTGGAAACGAATTATTATACTACCTGTAATAACTTGCGACTTTTTTAAACATAATTACGTGCGTGACAGAACTAAAGATTAGCATATTGCTTTATAATTAAGTAATACAAAAACTAGAAATTTATCTGATCAATGAGAGAGATAGAAAAAGAGAGAAAAAATTTATTACAGAATGTAATTTCAAATTATGTTTATAGAAATATTATTATTAAGAAATATTATTATTCTGTAAATAGAGAATATATAGGAATTTTTTTTAATTCTATATTATCTTGCTTATTATCAAAGAATCAAAGAACTTCATAAACGAACGGAAAAGTTCATATCAGCTTGCAAAAGTAATATTACGCCTACGAATCAAAGTTAGAAAAACAGGTTGAGAACGTCGTTGACACTTTCGCAAAATAAAAATATCAAATCATTTAAATTTTCGATCGAAGAGAATCTTGGCAATTTGCCCACTTCCGATGATATTCGCGTTATTGAAAACATCGCGTCTAATTGCAAAAATTCCGACATTCAAATTCCACTTTAACGAGAGGTGTAATTATTTTATTCACGATTATTACAGCGAACAAACTATCGACTGCAACGAGCGACCAATCATGCAAAATGCAACTAATTTATTTATTCGCTTATGAGAAACTGACAACAACATTAGCTTTGAATAAATGTTACGAAGAAAACAAGATATACATTGAAAAAAATGTTTTAATTAAACCAACAAAAAAAACCTAACAAAAATGACATTTGAATGAGAATAAGCAGAATTTCTTATTATGATCACTAGAAATTCTGTTCAGTCTCAAAATATCAATCTTGTTAGGCCTTTTTGTTAGTAAACACATATCTTTCTTGATGTACAGAATCATTATTTCATGTATCTTTCATGAAACAAGAAAAAGAGATATTGTTCAGATATTGAATTTGTAATTCGTATATTCAATGTATAGATAATTTTAGGATTTATTTTATATCCTATATAAAAAAATATAAAAAATTGCTCTAATAAAATCAAAATAATAATCAAATATATAGCATAAATAAAATAATATGAAGTAATCGTACCAAGTATGAATAACATAATTTATCGAATTAAATAATGTAATAATTATCGAATTTTAAGTGTTATACAAAATTAATGTTGTCAAACCTCAATGTCAAACCTCGCATTTCAAGCGATTACAATTTACCGTTACAAAATAAAATTGGCTTAAAATGGAATAACAGAAGCGAAAACATGAAGTGTTCGTCATCACGGCGGAAAAATACACTGGCAACGCACTGACGCGCGTACAATGAATGCCGTTGCGTAATCATTGTGGAGGGAAAGTCGTGCGGGTGAGCGTTTGGTTAACTTGCGTGCTGTTCTTTACGAGGTCCCTTTCCGTGACCATGTGCTCTTTAGACCGGGTCAATATCCTTTCATCTGCTCGACCACGTACAATTAAGCTCTACGCAAGTGCTCGTTGATCAGTGAAGACTCGCAGTATCGCATAACCGAGTTGCTGAACTTTATCTTCAATGGCTACAAGCAACAGCGCACGATTTCTTGTCGGACGATTCATCGGTCGAGTTTTCTTCTCTTAACCAATTTCTCTCGAGGTACAAGTTACAAAAGTAAATCAATATATAGCATATCCCTTTTTTTTATTGACGATTTTCCTTTCATCGAAACTGGATAAACAATTAAGAGAATGCGAAAATGTTCGAAAGTTTATTTAGTAGATATAGATTAAAACACAAAGAATTCCATTATTATTATAACATAGCCTAAATATGATCATATAATATAAACATGAAATATTATTAATATTTATTATTATTATTTATTTGCTAGAGCCGCTCGAATCTTTTTAAAAGGAATTCTTTTTTAATTCATGAAAATTCTGTTGTTTCTTTTTTAACTATGTGAATAGGTAATGTTAATGAGTGAAATCTACCTGTTTTATCTAAGATAATTATAACTCGTATTTTACGTTCAACCATGTTTTGTTTTCTAGCATAGAGAGATCAAGTTAAGACCTTGAATCGTTTCCCCAATAAGACAAAAGTGCGCACAGTCAGCAATGCAACGAATCTGAATTTCATTAATTATGCCTGGTGGAACATAGCAGGATCAGCAATTGTGCGTGTTTTCACATCGATTCTCGAAGCTCTCGCGATGCATTAGAAAACGCTGCTGCACGGTTAAATGTGAACGGTATAAATATGCGATATCGATGCGTAATCCGCTGTGCATGCAGCATATAGATGCACACAGATATTTCGAGCGCCGATTATGCGCACACAAATATATGAGATTGTATGTATCTACATTGTAACATACATGCTAAACAGTATATTTGCATGCAGAAACTGTAAACGCAGAGATCATAAACACTTTTAAAGCACAGCCTTCCGGCGTAAGTCGCGGTACGTTCGCAAATATCTTTTACTTTGCCATTACAGAATTGCGAATCACTGTAATCCTACTTTCAGATTTCTAAGTATAGATTATTAAGATCGACAAATGAAAAGAACAATTTTGTTGAGTACTTAAAAATTTTAATGTAGATCCAAAAATAATTTTTATCATCAAAATAATTATACCTATAAAAAACTCAAGCTAATGAACTAATCAAACTAATGAACAATGCTGTAAATAGTTTTCTAGTAACCAGTTTGAGTGTCCTACATTAACATCCTAATTATATTGATAGTTTAACAAAATTACGTTTAAATCGTATTTAATTAAATTTTTAAATATTTCAGCAAAATCTCTTCATACAATGAATTTTATTTTCATAGCACATAAATTTCTAATAAAATAAAAGATGTTCCTACAATTTCGAGATTTTCGAAAGAACGAATAAAAAATTAAGTTAAACGAAACATAACAAGATATAAATTTTTCTGAAAATTTTTTGCATATAAGGTTGCAAAATAATGATATCTATTCGAATTAAAAATCTCATTGTAATTGTATTTTTATTTTACTCTAAAATAAGCAGAAATAGAATGTTTCACTCACAAGAGAAATCAGGAATTATACGTTCAAGTTTACGACACAATTATTTCGATTTGTTTACGTTACTAAAAATATCGAAATAAATTTTGCTAATCAAGAATAAATAAAGGAAGTTATTAATCGAATAAAACAGCGTCTGATTCGTTGATAATTTGAAGAGTTTATATGAGGGTAGTACTGCCGAAAATAGTCACTAAACCTGTTCCAAGAGGTAACCTGTTGGCCCTGCAACCGTATATATAAAAACGTATGTATGTGAGTCTATACATGTGCAACGCTTAGAAAGCACCTGTCACGTAACTTTTCTCGTGACGGGGTGTTTCGTCTTTTGAATCGACGCATCCGATGAAATCCGACCTGCTTAGATTTATGCTTCATCGACTGCGATCGTGGGCGTTCGTTATTCGATCCGCTCTAATAAGAATTTAAAAATATAAAAGCTAAAAAATGTGTATTAAATATAAATTTTAAAAAATTGTTTACTAAATACTATCTAATTAAACTATTTATTATTTTTACTATTAAACTATTTATAGTACATATTTAAAAAATATTTAATCAGATAAAAAATATAATGTTATCAACATATTAAAAAATCTTAGATTAAAACTTTTAATTTCTTAATTTTTAATTTTTGTATTTAATGTAAGTGTATAATGTTTGACAACGTAGATGTCAAACATTATAAAGATATATTAAATACAAAAGTTAAAAATTAAGAAGTTAAACATTTTAATTTAAAATTTATTGATATATTGACAATAAATAATTATATATATATATATATACCGTAATTTTTAATTTATTAATTTATTTTCAATGGATTGTTAAAATTTCTGATAAATAATTATTTGTCATTATATTTCCATCCATTAAAAGAACTGAATTTAATCAAGAACATAACGTCAAAATCGATATATACATTCAACCGGTATAAACTGGATGGCTTCTTCGTACGCTTGTACTCAACATGCACTTAGCGATTTCATCTATACATTGAGTGCAAGCGTACAAATTTACACGTCTATCTATATATTAATATATAATTTTCTGTATAAATTGATAATTATAATAATTCTCAATATATAAATATAAAATATAATTATGATGTACTCCTTCTCGATGTATTTTTCTTTTTTTACATAATTACTAAATATCTTATACATGCACTGTATCGTAAATATTCTATATATTTTTCAAAAACTTAAGTTTATTTATAATATTTTGCTTTTTTTAAAACAATGGATTATTCCGTAAAATTCACTTGCTCTGCTATCATATTTTGCTTTAACGAATAAAGATAAGAAAATGATACAAGAAAAATGAATAATATTTCAAAATAGAGCATATTCTTAATTGCTACGGAAATGCTAGATGATTTATGTCACATACTCGTGACAGTAATTATTAACGATTTCCGGATGCGTCATTAATAGCATATATTACAAAACTATGCGTCAAAGTATTATTCATTGACCACAATTGCACTGTTCTTGGAATCGTTTTATGGGTAGAATACTAGGAATCTATATACAGAAATTCGTGCTTCAAATAATCTTGATTTTAAGTACGATATTTGTCCTTTTTTTAAATTGCGTTATCATAATATGAAATTTCCCTATATTAGTCGATAATCATACCTAACACGCATGACAAAATCTAAAAAGAGAAATAACAGAATTGCACACACAAAGTTGAACATGATCATATAATCAATCACAACGAGAAATATACATTTTAGATCAAAAATTTAGAAATTGATATTTTTGAAATTACTTATTCAGATATCGATAACAATATGCTTTTTTCAACAATAACAGAGAGAATTTTCAAATCAAATTAATACATCTAAAAAATTATTAAAAGTTATATATAAGGATATACAGAATTATTAAAAGTTAAGAAAAACTTTGTTATAAAAATTTTAAAAAGCAATCCCAAAAATGTCAATTTTTTTTTACAAACTTTTGGCCTGGAATTGTACATTTTCAGATAGAAATTAATTTCGAGCATCATTTAAA
>Ga0157364_1001497_pt1 | contig 19971 bp, 17 predicted proteins | sample AttsexASBM2_FD_111476 | JGI IMG/M metagenome (GOLD analysis project Ga0157364, IMG submission 111476) | Fungus gardens microbial communities from leaf cutter ant in Ribeirão Preto, State of São Paulo, Brazil - Atta sexdens ASBM2 | ecosystem: Host-associated > Fungi > Mycelium > Unclassified ...
CAGCCCCCCCAAAATCTCAAAACACACACACACACACACACCCACACACACACACACACACACACACACACACACACACACACACACACACACACACATAAATTTAAGATGTACAATCTCTATCAATTAATTCGCAGTCTTTTATTTATATGTAATCTGCAAAGTGAAAATTAAGATTATTGAACTAGAATTATCTGACAGCCAAATTTGATAATAAATTAAATTTATATAAATATTTGTATTATTGCTATTGTATTTAACTTTATATTTTAAAACTAACAATTGTATTGTTTCTCATTTCTATTATCGATTTAAAATAATAATTAGATTAAGTAAGAAATTGTAACTCTAATTAACTTTAAATAATTTGATGTAAATAATGAGATAAAACAATTTTATCTAATTTATTAATACAAATAAAATAAATGTTAAATTGAACATAAATAAAATGTGAATTAAATTAGTTATAATCGTAATAATATTATTTTCTCAAGAATCGTCTTAAGAGATATCATTAAAGATCTTTATTAAAAATCTTATATTATCGTCTACAAGAGCATGTATTAATTATATGACTTGTAAGTATATGTATCTGCAATAAGTTCGAGTCAGGTAAGTTTGCTAAGTCTAAATGATCGAGCAGATTATTTCTGCGGAATCGGTGTCATTCGCGCAAATACTAATCGTGACATCTTGTGTATCGATTTCGAACTTGATAGAATATTTAAAAGGTGCCACAACGTGGATACTTTGAATATTGATACTGAATTATATAATAAATTACTACAATTTCACGTACAATTTATTAATTTACTCTTTTACTAATTTACATACAAAAACTATTACGTTTAAACCTATAATATTGTTTTAAATTATTAGGAGTATAAAGTTTAGTTTTGAAGGTTTTCTGAAGATATTCCAAGCTTTTCACGGCTATTATTTCTTAATGCCATTTTAATACCATTACTCCATGATATTTACTCGTATATCAACAATAGATGCAGTAAATATCGTATTTGTATCATTTAAAAAATAGAGCTTCCTAGAGAACATTTTCGACATGCGTTGCTTTTTAATCAGAAGAAAATGGCGGCTGAAGGTGTTATAGAATTTTGATAGAAACTTACGGTGATGTTGCTTCATCAATTAAAACATGTGAATATTGGTTCAAGTGATTTAAAAATGGTGATTTCAATATTAATGATAAAGATTAGTCGGGACAATCAAAAAGTTAGAAAATGCAGATTTGCATTATTGGAAGAAAATTCAGTACAATCCACTTCAGAATTTGCCAGATAATTGAATGTTGATTATACAACAGTTATCTAAACGTTTACATGGTATGGGAAAGATTGCAAAGAAGGAAAATGGATTTCACATTAATTATCTCTTGTCAAAAAGAGGGGAAAAAATTGCAGAGAACGAAGAAAAATATTTTGATTATGATATTCATTTATTATCTTGTTTAAATAAATCAGTTTGAGAAAAAATCCTCAAAAATAAATCACATCTCTAATACTTAAAAATTTGATATCATCAAAATGTAACATATTATATTAGGTGTAGTAAAAAGAAATCCATTATTTTTCCATTCCAATTTCATGCAAAAATAATGGATTTCTTTTTACTACATCTAATATATGTATTACTCCTTGAAAATAAAAATCGGATGTAATAGGAGAGTAACAGAAACATAACTTCTAGAAGGCGAAAATTGAAACAAGCATTTACACTTCTTTTACATTTTAATGTTTCAATTTTCGCCTCCTAGAAGTTTCGTTTATACTTCTGTTACTCTCTCATTACATTCGACTTACGTTTCTGATTTTTATTTTTATCAGGGCCGTTTATATCGTTAATTTCTATCTTTTTCAAATTTTTACATAAATTAATTTTTTCGCGGCACTATTTAATCAAAATTTTTCATTTTATATTATATTTAATGAGTTTATACGATAAACTACCGTATGGTCGATTACATGATATCTTCTTACTCATGTTCGATTATTAAAAATAACAAATGCACGATGCAATCTCTAATCTTCGGCGATTCGCGCCATGTCAAAATTTCCTTATTCCTTACACCTCGTTTCGCGTGACTATAGGGAATCTGTCAAAATTCTGTCTGCAATGTTGAATTTCGTGATTGCAATATGATCCTGATTGCAAAGCCTGAGCTCAAGATACTAGATAAAAATAAATTACACATATCGCGAAGGCCAGGATGCATCACGTGGTTATTGCTTGGTCGTAAGAAATGATTTATCGAATTATTATGTCTTCAAGTTTAGCGTATAAAATATTCTCCATTTTCAGTCGATAAATCAATTAAATATATACATAGTACAATTTCTCAACATTTACAGTACGCTAAAATGTAACATTTATGTGATCGCAATCTAAATCATAATTTCATTTAATATCTTCTGTATTTTAATCGGCATTCTTAAAATCACTGAAACAAAATGTGCATGCGTGTTTATTTTCTATATTTTTATTCTTAATATCTATTATATACTAAACAAACCATGTTTTCCAGTGTCTGCGGTAATCTTCATTGGAATATTTAGCCACTTGACAAATAATGTGTACCTGCTGATTATTTTGCTTCTGGGTGAGATTATGTTTGGATTGGATAGTTTTGGAGAATGGGAGGACCTGATTTTGTACAAGGATGAAAACAAAGCCGTTGTTAAGAAATCTGTTTGGAGCGATAAACTGTACTCAGATAGTTCGGGTCAACTCTCCTTCATGAAACTTACCGACATTCGGCACATTGGGGTCTCTACCAAGATGAGTCTCTTTATTCTGCACAAGAACGGGAAGATGATCACTCTCAGTATGAAAGGTCTATCGAGAAAGGAGATACAAGATTTGAGGAAAGAAATCAATCATTTTTTAAACATGAGCCGGCTCAAATATCTCGATCATTCTCTAGTCGATCCTTCGAACAGATTATTACTTCCTTCCGGTTCCGAGGAATATTTGCAAAACTTGCCAAGAACATGTCTACCTGTGTTCAACGAGTTTACTGTCTCGGACAATGTTTTAGGAAGTACATTGGACAGAACGTGTTACCAAGTGCAAGAGAATTTGAGTTCTCCAAGTTTAATGCATGGAACGCAACTTAATAGCTATCAATTGGCAAACTTGCGAAAAAGTTCTTATACGGGAAACTCGACGCGTTTTAATTATGTCAAGTGTATTAGAAACATTTGTACCATTCCTTCACCTCGCAATTTGTACAAGTTTCATAAAAAATGTAATTAATCAAATATCATTCGTTTATGTTGTACATGTTCTTGAGAGATTCATAAAAAATGTAATTAATCAAGTATCATTCGTTTATGTTGTACATGTTCTTGAGATTTCTCACACTGTATCTTATTCGTGATTTAAGACAAATTAGTGTGTAACTAAGATTTTATTCATTTTGTGCTGCAATAAATAATTTATTATTAAATAACAATTTGTTTGAAAGCATCGCAGAGAATACTTTAAAACTTATATTCATCACTACTTATTAATTAGATAACATATCACTTATATAACATATTACTATAATAGTTTTATAATGATCGTATGTATTTAATCTCTATCGGTTTTTATAACAATTAAATAAATCCTTTTACGTAATATGTGATTTAACAAGTTGTTTACAAGCACGTTCAATATCTGGATATTGATATTGAAATCCTAATTCTGTAACACATTTTGGTACAACTTTTTGTCCATCCAACATTATCTGAAACGAAAATACCAAGTATTATATTAACATGAAATTATAATATTACATTTAGTAATAAGCTTAAATATACCTTTGCTCGTTCTTCATTGAGTAACATTTTTAAGAAAAAACTTGGAACAGGTATAATCGCGAATCTTTTTAGTGCCGCTGCAAACGCTTTTGTAAATTCCTTGTTTGTTACAAGCTATTAATAGAATGATATATGTACAATTAATTATATTTCAATTGAAGATTAATGTAAAACTTCTCTCCTTCATGAAATGTTTGTATTACCTGAGGTGCTACTCCATTTAATATACCATGTACATTGTTATTTATAAGAGCAAATATAAACATGGAAACTAAGTCAGTAATATGTATCCAAGGCATGTATTGATTTCCATTTCCTAGTGGTCCACCGAGTCCTACCAAGAATGGAAAATAGATTCTCTTGATCATGCCACCCTCTCTTCCTAACACAACTCCGGATCTTATCGTTACTTGTCTAATGTTGCTATCTTCTGGTAACTTTGCCGCTTCTTCCCAATCGTGACAAAGTCCTGATAAAAATGAAAAATTAATAATATAAATATATAAATATTATACAATATTAAAATAAGATATATAAAAAAATAAGATTCTACTTGATAGAAAGTCATATGATTCGCATTTGCTTTCTTCTGTATATACAGTATCATTGGGTTTATAATATGCTACTCCTGATATAGTTGCAAAAACTGTAGCCTTAGTACTCTGTATAGAGTCTGCCAGAGCCTTTGTCGTTTTTACCCTGCTGTTCCTAACATTTTGCTTAAATCCAGGTGACCATCTTTGCATAGGATCCAGTATATTCTGTCCGGTAAGATTGATGACAGCTGATGTGTTCTCCGGTAGACCATAGTGCTCTAAATCATGCTATAGATACAATGACTATCATTGGATTGATTCTTACCAACAGTAAATTTGTTCTCATGCAAATTCTATAATATAAATCCATTCTCATGTACCCATGACATTCTATTTGGTCCTGGCATCCGAGAAATACATGTACAGGAAATACCCACGAGATTCAGTGATTTTATTAGCTGCGTTCCTATGAAGCCAGTTCCACCACCTAAAAACATTATATGATCTTACTCCTCCTGACATAACATGATTAATCTTTTGCCATAACATAATTAACCTTTTTACTATGAATATAAATAAATTGTTGATTAGTTTGTATATAAGTATCCTTACCTATCACTACATGCTTTAAACCATTTAGTTGAGCCATGTTCAGAAACCTAATACACTTTTATGTTAAAAATAAATTTGTAATGTGTGTGATACACTTCTATTTTAATCATAAATTTGCAAGACTTTGCACAAGAAAGATGAAAGACACAAGAATACAATTTACAAAATTATTATAACAATAGAATTTTTAGGATAATAAGCACATGATATATGTCATATGTTTATGTAATAGAAAGTAAATTATAGAACATTGTTTTTCTATAATTATTAAATTTGCTATCAGACTCGTAAATATAACAAATAACTATTTCCCATATATTTTTCTCGTGCAACGTATTATTCTATGTAACAAAATTTTTTAAATTGTTTTCAAGTACTTTTGATAATAATTATAATCATAATAATTAACAATTTTTCTTCTGTAATTGATCGCAATTGTTACTTCATCCGGAGTTCGCACACGGCAATACACGGCCAAAAATCTTTGTTTACTTCCAATCTTCCATAGAACTAAATAAAGTTAGAATACGATCAACACGATGCTATAATGCTTTAAGTTTTTGATTGGTCAATTTGTAGAATTTTTTTTCTGATTGGTCCATCGAAGGCATTTGTAGCGAAACTTCGACCACAGCCAATGATAACAATGACAATACTTTTGAATGACACTCGATTGTTCACGTCGCTAATTGGTCAATTCATTAGAAGTTTTCTGATTGGTGGTTTAATGAAAACACTTGTAGCATCAGTCATTGTAAATGGCTAATTTTCGACAATAGATTTGTTTGCATTACTTAAAATCCCCAAATATATTTGCATTTAAAATGAGATAAAATTTATTCGCGTTGCTTAAAATCTTTAAAAATTTTTATAAATTTTACTTAAAATGAGATAACTATATCTGAATATTGAAAAGAGAGAAAGCGAAAATGCTAAGTGCAAAGAGTGCAAGCAACGCGAAAAGAAGATTGATTGTGTATCTTGAAATGAAATGGCAATTATAAAAGTGAAAAAATTCATTAGAATGTTAATAATGTTATTAGTCAACCAAGTAAATTCATCTGTAAATGTAAATTTTTATTTTATAATTTTCACCTTACTTCAAAATACACACTCCCTCGAAGCATAGGATGCATTCTCTCCTGTTCATAGACAAATCTCGAGAAGATCATATCCCATGACTGAGTCCAATAGTCACCGTAGAAAATCCATTATGGTGTCCGTCATTCAGCAGTTTATTACGAATGTCCGCATTTCGGAATAGAATCACAATCTGACAACCGCGTGGCTAGCGGTAATTATGAAAATTCGATTGAAAGCTCCACGCTGCATGTGAAGATTCTGATGCCACTGTGTTTCGTGCACGATCGACAGCCGTGAAGGGATCAGTACTTCGAGGATAGAGCGGTCGTGATCTTCCCGTTTGTCCTCTTCTTCGGCGCGGAAAGAGAATTTTGAGAGACAAGAAGCAGCGAAAATTGAAAAATGGATATTGACAAAATGAAGGACGGCGTGGAAGTGAGTGACTCGGAGGCGGCTAGCAAAATCAAGGCGAAGAAACGGGATTCGATAGCGGATGTCACCTTAGATATAAAATCTCGTCTTAGTTTGGAGACGACAGAAGCTTGCGGAGAACCGCATGTCAATGGGATAGCTCAAGTGAACGGTATCTGCGACTCTCCTCAAAGAACTGCAGCTGTCACCGATCTCTCCTCACAATCTAAAACAATGGAAACTAGTCATTTAAACCAACATGGTATACAATGCCAGCTTATTCGCCATGTGCAGTATAGATACGATAGACAAGCTCCAGTTTATATACCTAATAATAAAATAGAACAAATCATCATTCATCTATTCTTGTAAAAGATCCTGTTGATCTTGCATGATGGAGCCTAGTATATTTTTTTCTTGAAGATATCTAATCGAGTGTTGCTTTAAAAATATTTCTAGTCATCTGAAAATTTTTAAATTATATAAATTATAATTTGAAGTTGAGAGATTTGTGTTAAAAGAAAATCTTGTTTGATTAGAATAATTTTTATATATTACAACTGTGTACAATCCTAAGAATGAGTGAAAATATCTGCTTCTTGTTATGTTACAGAACAAGCAGGAACATTATCCATGGAAAGTAAAGACAACGATATCCGATATGTTAGCTATACAAGTGAATTACAAATGCCTGATATTATGAAATTAATACAGAAGGACCTAAGTGAACCATATTCTATTTACACATATAGATATTTTATTCATAATTGGCCGAAATTGTGCTTCCTGGTATGTACTCTCCAGAAAAATCTTTTATTTTATTACTCAAGTTATTATTTATGCATGTGATATTACATGTGTTGTTTTTGCAATATTAATAAAAATAAAGATTTTGCAGTTTCTGTATAATTATGATTATTATGGGACATTTAAAGACACTGATATTGTTTCCAAAATTTCATAAATTCAAAGAATTATAAAAAAATTACTTCTTTCAGCTCTTAGATAGAATTTAAACAAAACTGTTCTTTTGTTTATCAAGGCAATGCATGGTGATGAATGCGTTGGTGCCATTGTCTGCAAACTAGACATCCACAGGAAAGTGATAAAGCGTGGTTATATCGCAATGCTGGCTGTCGATGTGAAATATCGGAAACGGAAGATTGGATCGAATCTGGTGAGACAAGCTATCCAAGCAATGGTGGAGGATGACGCTGACGAGGTGGTTCTGGAAACGGAAATTACTAACAGGCCAGCACTGCGCTTGTATGAAAATCTTGGATTTGTGCGGGATAAACGATTATTTCGATATTACTTAAATGGCGTGGATGCATTACGACTGAAATTATGGCTCAGGTGAAATTCATCCGCGTGCTTATGTCAATAGGTATTTAAATAATTACAATGTTGAAGAGGTGTAACATCTATGCTCTACTACATCAGATAAATGGACGACATTAATGTCAAAGAGATTATATGTTTCTACATGCACAAATGTGTTTTCAGTTGCAATATCATGCAATTTATTCTCTGTACTTTCATGAGAGAATTGGCTTATTTAGTTAAATTATTTAAATAATAGCGTGGATAAACTTTATATTGCAACAAGATTATTTCTATTTATCTGAAATATCATTTATTTTTAATAAATTTATGTTTATATTTGTGAGATAAATACAATGAAATAATGAATTTCCAACAGCCTATTGACAGCACGTCCATTAAGGACGTAATATATGTACAGAGTAATTTGTTAATAGTGCCTAACTGTTGCCTGACTAGTTAGTTATTTTGTTATGAATTTGCTGCAATTCCTTTGATATTAATGTCAGTGATCGAAATAGATTTCAATTGCAGCTTGAAGATATAAAATGAGTGATAGAAGAGACAAAAATCGAAACTGTGAAAAGTACTGAAAATAATCAATGTATTTTGCTGGGGCTCACATTGATAAAGACCACATTTTGAAGCATATTTAAGTTTTCATAATTAATCTGAAAAAAATTAATTTTATGTTACAATTATGGATTCTATTACATGGAAATTTTTTGAAAATTAAACATATGTCACAATTATGGATTCTATTACATTTTTTGAAGATTAAACGTATGCGTATACTTTGTCACCAATGAGTATAATTAACAATGTATGTTTACTATTTATGTAGGGGAGATTGAGACTAAGTGGGCACCTTTTTTCTAATTGCAGTTTTCAAATAATAAAATAAATGATTTTAGTCAAATAATTATTAGCGTTTTATAGATTATAAAACTACAAGATGGCAATAAAAAGTTTTAGTGTTTGCAACTTCATTTTATCTATATACACAAAAAGTGATTCGAAAAATGAAATTTCAAAAATTACTTTTGACTATCGAAAACATGTTTGACTATCTAAACATAATAACACCTGGCATCTAAACTAATCAAATTTCGTTAGTAAAGAAGACACACGAGATGTCATCTACAATAAATTGGGAATTCATAAGATATATTTTTGCCAAAATTCAAATGCCAGCTTAATCCTGGTGCCCACATAGTAAATATGTAAACCTGGTCTCTCCTATAGTCAATATATTTAAAAATATATATATTTTAATTATATTCTGAATTACAAATTTTGAAAGTTTTCATCTAAAAAACAATTAAAAAGGTTCTTATACATATAACTTACTCGGCCTTGTAAGCAGTTTTGCGGATCATTAATTTTTCTGATAAACTGAATTTGTACAACTGATTTGACTATTTTTAACCCTTAATGTACATGACTAGGTCATTCGTGTCTTGCATTTCTTTTCTTTGAAATACTAGGTACATCAAGTAATTAGTTATAACGTTTATACATAAACATTTTTTTTAACATACAACTTTAGAAATATTTTCTAAAGTATATGTAAAAATTATTAATAGTTTTTGTGAAAGTGACAAAAACATACGACACAAACGACTCATCATCACTAACGATAATTGATTGTGAACAAGTGAATTTAAAACATAATCTGCAATCTAAAAAGAGAAAAAGAATTGTGGTACATAATTTGTAGAATAATAAAGTAACGATGTGTGAGATATAATCAACAAAAGGCCGTCAAATATTTATATAAATTTAAAAAAATTGTTTTTCAATGTTTTTAATGGATCCAGTTTATTTTTTTTTTTCAGTGTTTCAATGCGGAATGATTATAAAATGGCATTAATCGATCATTTTATGTGAAAGTTTCTACATCACGCATTGTGTGACAAATTGTTGTATCTTAACGCTATGTCAACGATTTTGTCAATGTGAACAGAGTGGCAGAAATGAAGAAAAAAAAGAGAAAAAAGAAAAGAGGGAAAGAAATAAAAGCCGATCGAAGACGGCAGAATTTTAGGAAAAATATTTCCGTTCAAAATTATAAAGTGATATACAGAAATATCGATACTATATATGTATATATATATAAATATATAAATGTATGTCTATATATATTATACATATATTACATTAAACGAATATGAACAAAGAAAAAAAAAAGAAATTATCGTTTACGAAATTGAAATGTTTGAGGGAGTGCGCCTCACGTGGTGAGGAGTGATACGCGCATTACTGTCTACCTATTATATCTATCTTTGTATAAAATAAATGCGAAGCACAGATCATAATGTAACTATTAAAAAAATGTAAAAATGTTAATAAAAATACATAAATGTTTTTACACGCGTCTCGTTTACATTATGTTCGTCTATTTGTTGCAAAACAATCGTTTTTAGACTATGTTTTAATTATATGTCCCAATCGTATGTGGAGTATTATTACTATATTTTTTATTCGATTGAATATTTATTCGGAATGTCTGCTCGTTAAAAAAATTAATTATACAAATTAAATCACAATTATATATTTTTTGCAATAGTTTCTTATTCTAAATATCTAGAATAAAAAAATAAATTTTTTTGTGGTCTCTGGGATGAATTTACATGACTTTCGATGCTGGATTTATTATCTCTGCATGTTTATTTGACGAAAAAATGTTCTAACGCAGGAATAAAAAACAAATCTAATAATTCGATTTCTTATATCAATTGTGTCCAATAAAAGACCTTTCAATTGATTAGTGAAAAAATTACCGGTTACTGTTATATAATTAATCATAAACGTTCCTGACATTCAATAACCAATGGATGTATCCGGATTATAGTAATAAAAAAATGTCCGAATTGTAGCAATCAATCTAGTTAAATTGACCAATAAACGATGTGAACAATCGAATGCCACTACCAAAATGGAACGTGGAACGTGCTCCAGAGTGGAATGCGCATGGAATAAGACAATTAGAATTCGCGGAAAAACAAAAGCAGACAAGCAAAATGTACCGCCTACTACTACTGCGAGTTCCGATTGTTTCCGCTTTTCCGCTTTCCGCTTTTCCGTCAAGGTGTGAACCCGGCCTAATGGCTACCGCACCCAAAATTTCGTAATAGTATGCGTAAGGTGTAAAAACTTAAGCCGACGAGTCAATCAGGATATTGCTTTAGATTATATAATCTAATGGAAATGGAAATAACAGTAAACTTATTCATAAAAAAACTTATCAAACTTATCCTTGCAATAAGGTGAATTTCAACCGGTTGAAACTCACCTTATGGATAAGTTAATTGCTATTTCTATTTCCGTTAAGATGTCCGATGTCAACAATGCTCGAAATCGATTCAAGAAGATCTCGGACACAGAAAAAATTAACAAATCACATTTGAACAATTTAATTACATGACCATTGCAATTGGTCAATTCTTTCTTCATCCAAGATCTCGGACCAATTTTTAGTATCGTGGACACAAGGACGTAGATCTAAAGCAGTGTCCTGATTGGCTCATTGGCTTAAGTTCACATCTTAAGATTACTGTTACAGAAATTTTGTCTGCGGCAGCTCTAAAAAGATGATTCATTCGGATGCGCAATGAAAATATTGGAGGGTCTGCTAGCCAATCAAATTTCGAGCTTATATGTTGACGTCAATTGATTCGTTCGTGCCCCAATGAACTCAATTTCTGATTGGTCGAAATCAAGGAATCTCCGCCATTATGCGGAAATCACCTTTACTTTCTACACCATCGTGCTGTTCATCTTGTGTTTCTCCTAGACGCATGTACGCGGCATCTCGTGGCGTCGATCATCGTTTCACAAGGATTCGTCATTCGTTGAAATCGTTTACCACCGTAATCATCGTTTTAATTCGCCTTTACAAGATCACGCACGGTAAGTAGAAAAAAAAACATGCATACCGTAATCCGAGTCTTATCGTCAATGAAAAAGCGATCCGTTTGCGAAACGTGCGAAATAATGTATCGCATTTATCCATTTGTCGACCGGATTCCATATTTTCGTTGCAATTATATCCACGGTGTAACCGTCGCGATGCTAAATTATTCTTGGAACGCGCAAGTGTTTTCCGTCTCAGAAGTGCGCGGCGAGAGATAAATCTATGTTTTATCTCGATAAATTGTGAATATATCGCGGATAAAAAAAAAAGCGTCGTCCCATTGGTGACCTCCGATGTTCTATAATTGCCCCGATTCCACGCGGTATCCATGGGCGACCGGTCCATTTTCGGCGGCATTGTCGGTGACGGCGGCCATTACGCGAACATTTTTCCGGCAAAATCGTTCATCTTGGAGCGGTATTTTGCACCGGTAATATACTCGCGTTTACACTTTAGTATATAACTTATCGCGTTATTTATAAGAAAGGAGTCCTATATTCTCGAGATATAATGTTAATTTAATGAAGTTTTATTTCTATCGCTTATTTTTAATCAGGCTCCGTGTTGTGATTCTTGAACAAGTAAACTCATTTCTTTGAATAATTTTATCTTGATTAAAATTGAAGTTAGGTAACTCAATTGAAATTAGTTTGTAAGCATATTGTGATTTTTATATTCTTATATACTTGCTGTTGGATGTTGAACAGTTTCTTATATTTTTATAGATTTTTGCTTGATTATTTATTGTAATATCTTACATATTTTAATATATATTTTAATATATCATTTAATATATTCATATTGTTAATATATATGGAAAATATATTGAAAGAATTGAAGGAAAGGCTTCATTCATAATAATTTTTCTGAATAAACTTGATTTCTCTTAATGATTGAAATATTTTCCATAATTTGTATTATTGCAAATTTTAATTTTTTCAGCAAACCTACCTAAGTGATCAAGATATAATGGCGGATAATGATGATCTTTTGGATTATGAAGACGAAGAACAAACTGAGCAGGTAGTCGATGGAAGCGGAGATGTTCCATCTAAAAAGGAAGTCAAAGGTACATATGTCTCTATCCACAGCAGTGGATTTAGAGATTTCCTTTTAAAGCCAGAAATTCTTCGTGCTATTGTCGACTGTGGCTTTGAACATCCATCTGAAGGTGAATAATTATTTCTTATGTTTATATATATATAATGATGATATATATATATAATGATGAATATACAATATGTTTATTTGATAATGCTAGATAAGGACAACTGAAGATCAAATTAGACATTTTCAATGTATCTATATTTTCTTGATTTTAATTTTGCACAATATTTTAAAGTTATAAGTTAATAATGTATAAATATTGATATTTACAGTGCAACATGAATGTATTCCTCAAGCAGTTCTTGGTATGGATATACTGTGCCAAGCAAAATCGGGTATGGGAAAAACGGCTGTATTTGTATTAGCTACTCTTCAGCAACTGGAATTAACAGAGAACCAAGTCTATGTCCTAGTAATGTGTCACACTCGAGAACTGGCTTTTCAAATCAGTAAAGAATATGAGAGGTTTAGCAAATACATGCCACATGTGAAAGTAAGTTTTATGACATTTTGATTGTGTATAAACTATATACGAATAGAATAATATTGTAACGAAGTAGAATAATATTGTGTAGCTTTTAAAAGTTCTTTTTAATATAAAATTTTATCTTGTTACATGAATTTTTAAATAAATTATAAAATATTTTATTACATTTACATTATAAACAATTTTTACATAATATACTAGCACTAAATTTGAATCATAATATATTTTTATGTTCTAATGAATATTCAATATTTTCTGTACTAAAAAATATGAAAGGAGGTGAACTGTCTCACAGCCGTCTGTATTTTATTTGTATTTTTTGTACATACAATGATGAATACAATTTATAGTAGAAAGGGACAACTGAAATTTTTGATTGAGATAAATATTTCTGATATATCTATCTCTTCCTAATCTTGTAAGAAGATTTATATTTTTAGTTTTTAATAAAATTCTTTTTGTTAAAGGTTGGCGTATTCTTCGGTGGTTTACCTATTCAAAAAGATGAAGAGATGTTGAAGACTGTGTGCCCTCATATTGTTGTTGGCACCCCTGGTCGTATTCTTGCTCTTGTACGGAATAAAAAACTGAATCTAAAACATCTGAAACATTTTATTCTTGACGAATGCGACAAGATGCTTGAATTATTAGGTACGTCATAAAACAACTAATTAATTAATTTAAAATTTATTAAAAAGAATCTACATGATGTGTGAAAAAGTCTTAATTTATTATGATGACTATTTTTTCCATCACCCACTCAACTGAGCGATTCTTTAAAATTTATTTTATTTTTAACATTCGCATTTCAAATAATAATAAATAATTGCGCTACATTGTTGTTACAGATATGCGCCGGGACGTACAGGAAATATTTAGAAGCACACCGCACAGCAAACAAGTCATGATGTTCAGTGCCACGCTGTCCAAGGAGATACGTCCTGTCTGCAAAAAATTCATGCAAGATGTAATTACACAATCTTCCTCCTCACTTCGATCTACGATTGCTCCTGCCTCGTTGGCATATTCGTGTCCAGGACAAAGCTCAAGCCACACTATAAATATCAATGTCGGCGCATCCGCGGGTTAGGCGCTTAGACGCCGCTTTGAAGAAATGAATACCGAGTTCGAAAAAAATGAATCTCGTTCGATATCTTTCGATAAACGGCGCAATCATATGCTCGACACTCGTGTCCAACATAATATCTCACTGCTCCTCCCGATTCTGATTCCAAGTCTAAACTCGATATCTGATGTGTCATCGTCTGCATATACATGTGGAGGGGAAGCATACACCTATTTATCTAAAATCGAGTCAACCGACACGATGTTTGAAAGATCCGAGTTAGAGTTCCAATCGATAGTAAAGTCCTTTAATTAGTTGCTACGCATTAAAGGGACAACACATAATAAAGATAACAATACGTTCAGGGAATATATTGAGGGAGAAAAAAAGATAGGGATATGAAATATTTCTTATGGGTAATCGTCAGGAGGAGTTAGAATAGAATTAGGCTCTGTATGCACTTATGGGATTTGTTTGCAATTATGGGTGGGGGGCTAAGAAGACTTCAAGACAACCTGAAGACAGAAGAGCACAAGAAAGAAGATGCAAGAGGATACTCAGGGGAATAATTAGGATTAGTTAGGGAAAAGAAATATGAAAGCATAGCATAGTTCTATTGTATTCGCGTTCATCCAATCGCATATTAAAAGCTTTACTAAAGTTTTCTTGTCTCGGTGCCAAGATTTCGATTGCGATCGTGGTCTCGTAGTACGAGTGAAGTCAACAAGGATGCAAGTGCCGTGCATGAATCGAGCAATTTCATGTCGTAAAAAAAACCGTAGTCACATGAAAGCTAAATCACGCGAATCTTCGTGTATCTGTAAATTGCGCTCTTTATTTCGTACGAGTGACGCAAATCGGGTCGCGGCTTAGTGGATACCGGAAGTGAAGAGCTGAGCGTCTATGCCAACCAGAGTAATGCGAGTCGATTCTGGGCATCTTCTTAATGTGCCAGAAATTTGGGAGAAGAGATTTTGGCATCGAGTGGCCAGCGGATGTGACCGAACGTTCTGTCATGAGTGCGCCTTCTTAAGTTCAGTTGGGACAAACTGCTGAGTTTTCATTGTTGGCACTACCCAGAGATGGAAGTCGCCGGACCGTATGTAATCTGTATGACTAACCTCGATCGATGATTATGATTATTCTCTGCAACTGAAATGCGGGAGTCTCTTGCCGGGACTTTCTATGTTTACGGATATATACGGTAACTTAACGAACCTAATGTTGTTTCTTCAAAGGAAGAAAAAGATACATATTTGGTAGTACATTTACAAGGAAAAAAAAATGGTTTGGCTTTGTCTTTTTTTGTATCGCTTAAAGATTCTGTATTTTAAAAAACTTTCATTTTTGTGCAAACGCTATAGTTGCATCAAGGGATATCATTTTAGTTTGTTTTACTCGTATTTTTGAACAGATGTCTCTTTATCGTGCATTCAATTGCACGATTTTTAGACGGCGAAAACAATGAGTACATAGAGACTGCAGACACAGCCGCAAATTCCTACGGCCTGAGAATTATACATAGGCACTGTATAATTTGTGTATTTTATGAAATAACGTTCTTTGTGCAGCCCATGGAGGTCTATGTCGATGACGAGGCGAAGCTCACTTTGAACGGTCTCCAGCAACATTACGTTAAATTGAAGGAAAACGAGAAGAACAAGAAGTTGTTTGAACTACTTGATGTTCTTGAGTTTAATCAGGTTTGTTTTCTAACTAGGACAATCTGCAGTGGATATCAATTTTTTTTTTATCGTGGAGAATCTTTACATGATGCAATAATTTTTCTTATTTCCTATGATGACTATCTTATCATTACTCACCAATTCTGACGAAGATTCTTCCAAGTATTTATTTTTAAGAATGATTTATACGTTTAAACGAGTTAACCTTTTAAGATATTAAATTAAAAATGTTTCTTCTTCAGATATACCAGTTGTATTATCAATACTATATGTATACTATTTATCTTTTAATGATTACTTTGTATAGGTTGTCATATTTGTGAAGTCTGTACAAAGATGTATGGCTTTAGCACAACTTTTAACGGAACAGAATTTCCCTGCGATTGGAATTCATCGGGGCATGACACAAGAGGAACGGTTATCCAGATATCAACAATTCAAAGATTTTCAGAAAGTAAGTAGGGTTTTTACACTAAGTTCTTCAAATTATGTACAGGATATGATTGAAAAAACGAGTAATATTTTCAGCGTATTTTGGTGGCGACAAACCTATTTGGACGTGGTATGGATATAGAACGTGTAAACATTGTATTTAATTATGATATGCCAGAAGACTCTGATACATATTTGCATAGAGTTGCACGTGCTGGTCGTTTTGGTACAAAGGTAATAAATTCTGATTGTTTACGATGAAGTCAATTTCGTAGTAATTTTCCATCAAATGTTTAAATTATATATGTATAATGAAAACATTTTAAAATCTGTAACAATGTTCACTATATATTATACGCTGATAAAATCAAAACAAAAACTGAATATTTAATATTGACTTATTGATAATTAATTCGAATAAAGTTATTTTGAATTGTGAAATATTTGCAATATAACCGCTTTTTCTAATTATGTATATGATTTTTTCATTTAACAATATTTTGCAGGGTCTTGCCATTACATTAGTAAGCGATGAAAGTGATGCAAAGATATTGAATGATGTTCAAGAAAGGTTTGACGTAAATATTACAGAATTACCGGACGAAATCGATCTCGCTTCATACAGTAAGTTTAACTTATTAAAAATTTAATTATTCTTATCCAAAAATCTTATATTAAAAATATATTAATTCGATATTTTTTTTACTTACAGTTGAGGGACGATGAATTACAATGCACTAAGTCATAATAGTATCTTTTAAGGCACATAATTTAAGTGAGTGAGATATTTGTTTAGTTGATATGAAATAATATTAAATATTAATATTTAGAACTGCATTTAAATAATTAGTTTTTTGCTTGTAGTACTTCTTATTCCACGTATTCATAACATAAGGATGGGCACCAAATAATAATTACAAATATACAAAAGAAAATGTAATTGCATTCACTGCAAAAAACTTGTTTTATATAAGTTTATCGGCTATTTTCAATGATATCGAACAATAGATATGATCGGTTGACGTAATCTCTATAACCATCGCTATACTTTGATCAATACAATAAACTACTATTGATAAAGATGTACATTACATGTCTCTTATTCTATTTATTAGAAAGTAAGGATGTTGTGTATAGTATATTTCACAATATAGTCGTTACATAATCCTGTAAGACTATGAACGAGTAAAATAAAAACTTCATTTTTTAAATACAAATTTATTTCCTATATAGTAGATAATTTTCCTACTAGTATAAAGGTAACAATTGAAACTAAAAAATTTATTTTAATTTCATCATGATTAATCAAAATTAAATAAAACAAGATAGATTTCAGATTTTCGTTTACACAAATAATTATATGTTATAATTATTTACAAAATTAATTGTTCAGAAGTTTACAGAATTGTCATTATTTTCATAGATCATTTTTATTCTTACAACAATAAACTATTATGTGTATTTTTTTGTAATTAATGCAATTTGCGACAAAAAATTAAATAAAAAATTTCTTATAATTTTTATACGCACTAATAAGGTATTCACTATAGTTTATATTACTATAAAATGTACTGTAACTCACGGTCTCGTGCAAAAGAACACTGTAATATTGCTGCGCTTGTGTCTCCTGATGTGTACAACTAAGTACACACAAACAATATAGTTTGTAGTTTGATATAAATTAAGATATTAAGTTTACAAGATTATGTGGAACAATAAGGAATCGGAATAAGTGACGAATCTTCGCAAAAGAAAATTAATATTTTCGAGTATTCGCGTAGAATTATGTAATTGAAGTAAAATAAAAATAATTTAGTTTCATTTAGGTCTTGGTTTATTTTGTGATTTATTTCCGACTTGTGTACTACCCCCACGACCCAATGGTGCTGGACCTCTTCCTCCTCTGCCAAAGGTACCTGTAAGATATATTGAACAACAATGAATAGATTGCTTTAAAGATTTTCGTCAGATTGTTGATAATTGTCTTCTATAGGATAATATGAAAACAAAATTTCATTTACTGTTCCTTTGAAGTTTAGTTTTCAAAAAGCTTAGTCTTCATTTTAAATGTTTCAAATTATAGAATATTTCAACATTTTCATTGAGGAAAAAATTTCTTAAAAATAGACACTTCAAAAAAGTACGTTAAAGATGTTTTTTTATGTACAGAGGATTAATAATTTTGTAAAGAAAAATCGTTACCTCTTCCACCACCACGTCCTCTTTGATTCTGGCCTCGACCCTTCATCTCGCCGCGTCCCCTTGATTTCATCTGTATATCTTCTTTTACCATATCTATTACTTCATCTGGGATTCTCAGATATTTTATTGTGCTGCCTCTTATATAGCATTCAGGCATTCTCCAGAATTTGTCACCATCCTAATATAATTGTCAGATTCTAATGAGTTGAATATCTATAGCTTAACTCTAAGGTTCATTGATTATAAATTAAAAACACTTTTGATTAACAAATTAAAAAAATAAATATATAAATACTAGCATATACTAGGTATCGATACTAAATGCTTTAAAATTGTCTAGTATATATTGGTAAATTTTATTTAGTTTTAGTTTTTATTATAAAAGAAATTGATTACAATTCATTCGGACAGCGTTATCTTTCTGTGTTTATTTCATAGATCTTAAACTTAAGCTCAATTAAGTAAATAAGAAGTCTTTCCTAGAATCAGCATGTATATAGTAATATTCTTACCCTTGACGTACATATAACCTCTCTGAGGTTTATGTTCATCCAGTTATCGCAGCTGACCAAATGACCGTTGTAAGTTTCTCCATTTTTCAGCTCCACCAACTGCAATAAAATACTTAGTTGGATTATTAATATAGTAATATACAAAGCCTCTTTAAACATTCTTCTTCAAGAGATATTATGCACAAATTCAGGACTTACCATGGGGTGATTTTGCGCTGTTTTTAGTAAAGTTAGAGGTAACTGAAAAGAATTAAATAATACGTATTAAAAAAACGAAGCGGGTCTCTTAATAACTGAATGAGAATAACATGCTTACCATTATTATAATTTATTAAAATCCACTTCTTATAGGTTACGCGTCAACAGTCTATCAGATTTGAAAATAATTGTCTGCGAGCGCCAACTATTGGCGAGATTTTCCTTCAACGAATCGTATAATGTTCTTTAAAACAAATATAAATAAAATAATTGTAAGAGGTGCTGCATAAATAAATTGTCCGAATTAAACAATTAAAGGATAATTCTTCTTTTAGCTTAAAAATTCATTTGAATATTCATTCAATTGAATATATATATCCAAGTGGAAGATATTACTTTTTATATATAAATTCTACAATCTTATTTTTTATAGTAGTTTATTCAAAAATGGTAATAAATTTTACTTGTAAATAAATACGTTTTCCGTCTTATGCATGTGCTATTTTTTAAATTAATGATCATAACAATTATAATACGAATTCAAATAGCATCGTGTCTGTCTTATTCTTGACATCCCAGAGAG
>Ga0157364_1001498_pt1 | contig 19967 bp, 8 predicted proteins | sample AttsexASBM2_FD_111476 | JGI IMG/M metagenome (GOLD analysis project Ga0157364, IMG submission 111476) | Fungus gardens microbial communities from leaf cutter ant in Ribeirão Preto, State of São Paulo, Brazil - Atta sexdens ASBM2 | ecosystem: Host-associated > Fungi > Mycelium > Unclassified ...
AGTAAATCTCAGAGTTGGGATATAATGTGGGAAGTTCACAAGAGAACTTGACAAGGAGTCTCTGCTTAATTAGAGTCCTATATATACAAAGTCCTCATGGTCCGTGCTACTAATAATTAACCCTACCCTTATGTCCATGCTCCTTCCTCATATTCGTCTCAAGGTCGCCATGTTGTATACATGTGTCCTGACGTCATCTTCTAGATCCTTCTACCACCTTCTAGGCCCATCACATCATGTGACATGTCATGTGACTGCAGTGTCATGTGCCTCTTCATCGTCTGAAAGAAAAGAAAAAGAAAAAGAAAACAAAATTCTTATAAAGTCAGAAAATAAAAGAAAAAGAAAATAAAAATTATTTATGTCCAAAGTGTCCCATAACATCTTTGTGACTAGTGGTTGCCACAACAGAAAGATCACAAGTCAACTAGTACTTACTTTATCTAAAAGAGAAAGAAAATTCAGAGTAGAGACAGACACATCAGAACATACTATTGGAGAAGTTTTATCTTAGAAACAAGAAGGAAAATGGAAACTAATTACATTTCTATCAAGAACAATACAAGTAGCAGAAAAAATTATGAGATATATGACAAAGAACTATTGGCCATAGAAGAAGCTCTAACAAAATAGAAACAATACTTATTAGATGCTACTGAAAAGTTCAAAGTATGAACAGATTATGAAAATCTCAAATATTTCAGGAAACTACACAAACTCAATAGATGACAAGTGAGATGATATCTCAAGCTGCAGGACTATGATTTTATTTTATGACATATTCTAGAGAAAACAAATACAAGAGCAGATATTTTGTCAAGAAAGGATCATGTGGATACAAAAAACAACAACAAGAAGATCAAGATATTTAAAGATGAGCTATAAGTCAACACAGAAGCAAAAATAGCAATGTTCAGAGGAAACCAACTGGTAGAAGAAACCATACTGTTGGAAGAAATCCAAAAGAACAACATGAGAGAATAAGTTCAAAAGTAATTGGAAAAAGAGGATAGGTATGATATAAATAAAAGAAAAAAATCTACATTTCAAACAACCAGAAGATTTGAGAGCAAATTCTACAAGAAAATTGTGAACTAGTAGATATAGGATATCCAGGACAACAAAGAATGCTCAAGTTAATCAAGAGAAACTATTTGTGGCCAGGAATATGGAATGATATCAAGAAATACATCTAAGGATGCCAGAAATACCAATAGAACAAAGTACAATATATGAAGAAAGCAGAAAAACTTCATCTATTGGAAATACCTTAAGAACCATGGCAGGAAATCAACATTGACATTATTAGACCATTACCAAGATCAAACAACAAGAATGCAATAGTGGTCATAGTGGATTGATTTACAAAGATGATCAGACTTAGAGCAACAACAGCAGTAGTATTATTAGAGAAAATAGCTAAGATTTATAGAGACAATATATGAAAAATCCATGGAGTTCTGAAGAAGATTCTTAGTGACAGAGAACCCCAATTTGCCTCACAATTTATGGAAGACTTAAGCAAGGTACTAGGAACAAAACAAATGTTATCTATAGCATATTACTCTCAAACTGATGGTCAAATTGAGAGAATTAATTAAGAAGTCAAAGCATTTTTGCAGCATTATTAGTAAGACAATTAGATGGAATAGTTATCAGCAGTGGAATTTCAGTACAATGACAAGAAACACTTGGCTACAGAGTATACTCCATCTTAACTTTGGATAATACCTATAAAAGAGAAACCTAACAATAAAGACAAAATTATCAAAACTAGAGACTTTTCTCAAGAAACTATAAAAGACTTAGAAAGTAGCAAAGATATCAATGAAAATGGCAAAAAAAGCTATGAAAAAGCAGTTTGACAAAAAAAGACAAAGCCTATAAGGACTAAAGCAAGAAGACAACATATGGTCAGAAGCCAAAAATATCCAATTGAAATGACCTTCAAAGAAGTTGGATTAGAAAAAATATAGATCTTTTGAAATCATTGGCCAAAGAGTGTTTCAGCTAAAATTACCAGAAGAATAGACAATATATAACATGTTCAATGAAGACCTACTAACATAATGCAAAGAACCTAAATTCAAAGGATAGTATATAAAAATAGTACTATCATTAGATATTATCAATGAGGAAAACAAATACAAAGTAAAAGAAGTACAGAATTACAGAAAACAAGAATATGGTATATAATTCTTAGTTTATTGAAAGAGATATATATTGTAGCAACCACTCACTGGAATGGCACTTGTAGTTTGCTTACTTCAGCAAAGCTCTTAGTTGGCTATCTAGTAGTGGGGATTACAAGAGAACTTGACAAGGAGCCCTCGCTGTATTGATCCTCTATATATATTACAGGTTTCTGGTCTGTACTACAACAATAATTACCTGCCCTTATGTCCATGCATCGTCCTCATGTCCTATTACTCATCCACATGTGTTTTCCTTAAGGCTACCATGCTTCCTACATGTGTCTTGACGTCATACTCTTAATCTCCGTTGTACATGTGCACACCATGAGGAACCATAGTCTCTTGACGTCACTCCTAACCCTAACTCCTATCTAGACTCTTCTTGATCCTTCTAGACCGTTAGTTCTTCCAGACCATTCTAGACTCTGTCACATGACTTCCAAGTCACATGCCTATCTCTTTTTCGTTGTAGACTAATAATTATAATACTTAACCCTAACCCTAGTCCAAGTCTGTTCATCTTATAACAATATAGAAATAAGTATAATCAATGAATTGTAGAAACAGAGTTACTATATGCTAAAAAGATGATCCAAAAAAAGCTTTCAAGATAAAATCTATAAAAGAGTGAATAAAACTCCAAATTAACATCTCAAAACAATACAAGCAATTGAGAAACCTAAATGTTAGAAACACAAAGATTAGACTCTATTTTATTTTCTGTTTCTCTTAGTCTATTCTATTTTTATAAATAGAGTTAGGGATCAGTGGGAGGTCACAAGTCATAGTCACACAATCACATGATCATGTGCTATGATGAAAAACAGTAGAAGATTCTGAAAGGAATGATATTATACCAGATGTTATACACATGGTGGTCTTAAGGCAAACATATAGTCATTTAGGGTAGACTAAAGTAGTAGTGCACAGACCAGTAGTCTGAGATATATAAGGTAGACAATCTTATACAGAGTTCTCTATCAAGTTCTCTTGTGTTAACTCTAATACAAAGTTCTATTCATTGATCAGCTCTAAGATCTTTGAGTTATAACACCAAACATGTTTTATCAATTTGGAACTGCTCTTATTTTTATTTTTATTTTCATATATTCTCTTATCTTTGAACTTAGGATTAAGAATTAGTATAATGTCATATGTGACTGTCATAAACTATTACAAGTCATGGTTACATAATTACATGCCATACAAAATATCATAGAAGGTTCTAGAATAATAACATCATATAATATGTATTATAAATGTTGATCTTAAGAAAAATACATGCTCTTTAGGGTAAGCTAGGTTTAGTATAGCACAGACCATGAGCCTAGTATATATAAGATAGACAGATTGTACTTGGAACTCTATTGAGCTCTCTTGTGATATCTAATACAAGGATAATTCTTTTGCTCTAACTCTTGAGCTTAAATCTTAACAGTTTATATTAAGCTCAGTAATAAGTAGAGAATAGTTTTTTGTATAAACTGCAGACTTTTCAAATCTTTTGTGATATTCTTTGATATGACTAATGGTCTAGTAATATTCTGTTATAGTATACTTATAGCTGACATATAAATATTAGAATAGGATTATTTATTGTTAGCACAAACCATGTACTATTTATAATCTTATTGCAGAAGATATCATAATAGTATGTCTAGATGATATTTTGGTCTTTATCCAGATATTAAAAGAGTATTATAGAGCTATTTGCAGTGTTATATCTTTAGGACTTAGGATTAAAGTCAAAAGAGTAAATCTTGAATTGGGTTAATCACAAGAGAACTCAATGAAGTTCTTGGTACAATGTATTTATCTTTATATACCAACTAATGATGGTCTATGCTCTATTACATCTAGCCTACCCTAAAGACTATATGTTAGTCATGAGGTCATATGCAAGTCCACCTATCTAGAAATTACATCCCTACAGTGATATCATCTCCCAATTATACAAGCCTGCCTTTCATGGTGGCTACCTTTCTTGCAATATGTCTTATAGTGGTGCTGCAACCATCTGGATATTTTATCTTCCATAGCAGAGATACTCCTATTTGACTTGGTCTTCCATGATAGAGTTACTTCTGTTAGTGTCTCAACACTGAAACCTCCACTTCGATAATAGAGGCTATTCTACTGAAACCCTGAGCATTTCTTATAGTAGGAGCTCATATATAAGACTAGTAGTTACACTGTAATTCACTAGTCTAATAATCAATGAAGATAAACTCTTATTGAACTCAATCCCCAGTGTTCAACAACAACATACCAAATCAGCACTCACTCACATCTTGGACTTCTCTCTATCATCTGAAGTTGCACCCATGCAGCAGACAGCTAGCACAGTACATAAGCTGAAGCCAAGATTATTCTACAAGTCTGCACATCTCTGAGCCCATCTTATGGACTTTCACTCCTGGTGGGAACCACACCTGACAATGTTGTATAATATTATTATTTCTTGAACCTTCCACTATGTTTCATATGACCACATGATCATATTGTTATAACTCAAAACCCTTAGAGTGGAATTAAGAGGTAACCTTGTATTAGGTAACACAAGAGAACTCGATAGAGAACTCTTCTACAAACTAGTCTACCTTTTATACTACTACCAATGGTCTGTGCTTGCTACTGTACACCCTACCCTAAATGACCATGTGTAGAACATGAGGTTAACATGTGGTATCCATATTGTATGACATCATTTGTTCTAGATCCTTCTACTTTGTTCTCTGTGTCTTGTGACCTAACCCTAACCCTATGTTCTAAAAATAGAAAAATAAGAAAATAAAATGAAAAGAAAAAGAAAATGAAAAATGAAAATAAAGAGAAACTAAGTCCACTGTTTGTGAACTTGACACATATGACTATTACTGTGACTGTGTCATTTGATGTGACTGATGTGTGACAGTGTGTGATATCACTCTAACCCTAACCCTAGATTCCAAAATAAAAAATAAATAAAAAATAAAAAAAACATGAAAAAGAAAGTTAAAAGAAACTCAGATCCAATATTTACAAGTCTGATATGCAGAGTAGTAGAGATTCTAGCTAAACATAGACTATTTTTACATCCTGAGAAGTACAAATTTGACAGATAGCAGATCAGATATTTAGGTTTGGTTATCTCTAAAAATCAAATTAAAATAAACTCTGTAAAAGTAGTCAAAGTTCATAATTAGCCTATTTTACAGAATCATACCAAATTGTAAGCCTTGCCTTTCTTGGTTTCACCAATTTCTATTGGTAATTTATCCAAGGATTTTTGATTATTGCATACTTTTGTTTTGACCTCACTAGTAATGATATCATCTGAATATAGACTGTGGACTATTAAATAGTATTTGATATTCTGAAAACTGCTATTTCTTTTACATCTATCTGAGCCTTTTCAGACACCACTGTCCCATTCTATATCAAAGTAGACAGTTTAGATTACATGATAGGAATAGTTTTCTTCCAAAAATTATAGACAGATATTAAATGGTATTCAATAGCATTTTTTAGCAAGCTTTTTTCTCCTATTGAGTGTGATTATGAAATCCACAACAAGAAAATGTTGGCAATCATCTAAGCTCTTGAATAGTGGTGATACTTTCTAAAAGATATACCAAACTGATATATCAAATCTCATAAAAATTTAGACAGATTATAGAAACCTGATGTGTTGTCTCAGAGGCTAGACTATAGTAATAGCTTATATGATAATGAGAATATGGTTCTGATCAAGCTGGAGGTTTTAGTGGTACATGTGATGGAAGGTCTAGCATTTGAAGAAAAAGAATGTAGTCTTCTAAAGAATATTTACTAGAGCAATAGAGCTGGTTAGCAAGAAGAACTAGTTGTTAAAATCCTAAGCTTGGCTCAGATTGCAATTTAGGCAAAGATTTAAGAAAGGAGTAAGGAAATGATCAATTGGTCAAGTATAAAAATACAGAATGGTATCTACTACTATATATATCTATAGATCATAAGAAAAGTGTATGATGTCTATAAATGATATATAGGAAGAAAATAAGAAAAACATGATAAGATCTTTACCAATATATGAGGCACTGACTGATAAAGCATGAGAATCAAGTAAGGTATAGTAGATTATAATAGCTATGAGTCAAAAATGAAGTCAACTCTAACATATGTTTAAACTAATAGCAACCATAAGGCAAAAATCTGTAGAATACAAGGTAGAGATTGTAGCAATTATATTACCAGTAGTTCATATAGTTAGAGAACTTCATTAGTTATCTTTCAAGCCAATACAGTCTTCTGAGTAGTCAGAGATAGATAGGCTGTTTCTTTTTCAAAACAAGATCTATATCTCTAATATTCTAAACTTGTGATGTTACTTTGTTACTTTTTATCACAACTCAAAGATAGTAGGATATGTGGGACATTATGACTAGTGTTGCAGAGTTACTGATAGTGATATATTAGTTAATATATTGTTACAACCTTAGCTTAGAGCTCAGGTTACACTTAGGCAAAGACTTGAGGAAGTAAAGGGATAATATACAAGTGGTAAAGCATAAAAATACAGGAATGTATCTACACTATATATACAAGTGAGCCATAAGGAACTAGTCTATAGTACATGAGACAAACGAGTTATATAAACATGAGAATGAAGAAAGGATATGGTACCTACTATATGAGGTGCTAACTGAGACTATTGCAGTACAGTCAATCATGTCATCATTACTCTTGACTCCAGTTCATGTTGTATCTATGAGGTATTAATTGTAACAATACCCTGTTTTCAGCATTCATATCTCTATGAATCATACCAACACCTCGAGCTCTCCTACCATATATGTTGCCACTGTTTTCTTGTTAGGTCCAATTATTACTTGACCTCAATTGTCAATAGCTATAAAGTATGGTTTATATGGTAGTCCTTCTTGAAACATGGTTATAGAATAACCATTTCTTGATGTTTTGGTATTATGTTTGTTGTCTACCAATGTCATCACTACTTTTTTTCAAAAGTCAAGATCTTGTTCTTCTCTGGATCAAAGTGATTGATAATATGGGGGTGGTTGGAATAGTCTCATTTGCATAGGAGATTAGATCAATTTCATGTACTTCATAAGATTATTCACTTCATCATCTATGAAGCTTGACTTTGTTGTTGATAATGTGGATCCCTCATATAGCTTGATTAAAATAACTTCTTTGTCTTCCACCACTCCTCCTTTGTTTGATTCTCTCCTCTATTCCTTATTCTTGTATAGTTCTTATATTTCTTACATGTTATAATTCACATACTTGTTTCCTCGTCCTTTATATGTATCCAATTCATCAGCCAACATCTTTTGAATCTAGTATGCTCGATCTTCCATATTGCTTTGAATCAAATACCATAAATCTTCTAATATTCCTAGGATGTTCATAGTATTTATGGTTCAGTTATTGATGCTTGCTTTCAGAATAGTCCCTTTCATCTCTATAATTGTCGTATTTGCCTCTTCTGCTATCTTCATCATATCCTATACTTGCTTTTACACATCAATCATTGTCTCCAACCCCTTCAATATCTTGTGGTAAATTCTTGTCTAGTCATCCCATTCATTCTTGAATACTTGAGCTTTGTCCATGTTGTTTAATTTCCTAGTAATGTAGGGGTTTGGGAAGGTGGGTGCAGTTATGTAGTTGTTGTTGGTAATTTGAGAAGACATTGTTTGTTAAGATTTGAGCAGTGTTGTGAATTGTCAAAAGTGGGATTTTTACCCCCTCTTTTTATAGGTTTTGACTCAAAATCTTTGTCTAATAATCTTCAATCACCTCTTTTACATGAGGCAACCCCATTTCTGCAATCCATTAATCATGTTCATCTCTGTAGCCCTTCCAATGCACCAGGTATTACATTTCTCTTCCATGTTTCCTATACTTTCATACTTCTTCAACTTCGTATTCCTCTTTTTCATTAATAATTGTAGGTGGAGGTGCTGGTTCCATGTGTTGTTCTTTAAAATGTGGTTCCCTATACTTTGTTAGCAAGTCTTCATTAAACATGTTATGAATCATCCATCCTTCTGGAAGTTCAAGCTGAAATGCTTCTAGACCAATATTCTTTGAGATTCTAAAGAGTCTATATCTTTTCTGGTCTAGCTTCTTTAAGGGTCTGTTCAAATGGATATTTTTGCTTTCCAACCACATGTTGTCTCCAACCTTCAATCCTTGAGAATTCCTTTATTTCTTGTTGAACTGCTTTTTCATTGTTTCTTGTGCTGTATCCATAGACTTCTTAGCTTCCTCCTAGCTTCTTTGTAGTTTCATTAGGAATTCTTCCAGTTTAGGGATCTCCATTTGTATTTCAAGGTTTCCTTTCCAAGAATGTCTTCCAAAGTTTAGAATAAATAGTATCTAACCAGTTACTGCATGTTTTTTGTCATTGTAATGAAATTCTGCTGCTGCTATCCATTCTGTTCAGTCATCTTGCTAATAATTGACATAATGTTGCAAGAACATTCCTATCTTCTGGTTAATTCTTTCTGTTTGTTCATCTAATTATGGATGATATGCTATTGAAAGCATTCTTTTGGTTTCCAATACCTTTATTAATTCCTCCATAAATCTTGATGCAAATTGTAGTTCTCTGTTGCTGAGGATTTTTCTTGGAATCCCATGCATTTTCCAGATTTCATCCTAGTAGATCTTTGTTGTGGCAATCACTAGACCAATGTCCAATAGCAGCACTACAAGTAAATCTCAAAGCAGGATATCTAGTGGGGAACACAAGTTGTGTAATTTACAAGAGAACTTGACAGGGAACCACAACAGTATTCTACTGACTATTTATATAAACTATTCTTAGTCCATGCTATGACTATGCATCTGCTGTATGTCCTATCCTAATGTTCATGCCTTGTCCTCATGTCCATTACTAATCTACCTCATATCCTATTACTCATCTACCATACGTCTACCTCAAGGCCAGCATACCATATACATGTGCTCTGACATCTTACCCTAAATCCTACTTTTCATCTCCATTGTCCATGCATGCACCATGTGTACACTATGAGGAAACTATGCTGTTAACATGTTCCTTGATATCACTCCATCTCTAAACTCTTCTCAATCCTTCTAGACCATAGATTCTTCCAAACTGCTCTAGGCCCTATGATGTAATGTCATGTGACTTCCTAGTCATGTGCCTTCTCTCTCTCATCATAGACTAATAATATAACTATCTATAAATATATCACTAAAGTCTGTCCACACTTTCTTATCTTATAACAATCTTGGCTATTTCTTCTGAAGAGACATTTGTCATTATTGTCTTTAATCGAATTATCTTTGTAAATTGATCTATTATAACTATGATAGTATCCATTCCATTTGATCTGAGCAGTGGTCCAATAACGTTGATACTGATTTCTTACCATGGTCCTAATGGTATTTTGAGTGGGTGAAGTTCTCCTGATTTCTTTTGATATTAGACTTTATTCTGTTGACACTTGAAGCATCCTTAAACATATTTTTTGATGTCTTCTTTAAGTTCTGGCCACCAGTAGTTCCTTTTGACCAGTTCTATCATCTGTTGTTGTCCTGGATAACCTACATCCACAGTATTGTAGTTTTCTTGTAAAATTCATTCTTTGATTTTTCTGTTGTTTAGGATGTATATCCATCTGTCTATGTAGGTTATTACATCTTGCTCCCAGGCTAGACCTTTTCTTTTCTTTAACGTCTGTTCCACTTCATGTTCCTTCATATTATTTCTTTATATTTCTTCTAATAGATCTGATTTTTCCATTATCTTGTTTCTCTTTAACATCATTATCTCTGCTGTTGTTCTCCTTGTCCACAATTCTTCCTTAAGTATCTGAACATCCTTGTTGTCTTCCCATGTATCTATTTAATCCTTTCTTGATAGAATATCTGCCTTTGTGTTTGTTTTTCCAGATATATGCCATAGAATGAAATCATAGTCTTGCAACTTTATGTATCACCTGGCCTGTCTTCCATTTAACTTGTAGGGCTCTCTGAAGTACTTGAGATTTTCATGATCTGTCCAGATTTCAAATGGTTCTATTACATCCAGTAGATATTATCTCTACTTTCCTAAGGCTTTCACAATTGCCAATAGCTCTTTGTCATAGATTTCATAATTCCTTTTCGCTTGTTGCATTGTCCTAGATAGGAAGGCTATTGGTTTCCATTTTTCTTCCTATTCTTGAGATAATACTTCTCCAATGGTATGCCCTGAGGCATTTGTTTCTACTCTGAATTTTTCTTTTCTTTTCGGAAGAGAGAGTACTGGTTGACTTGTAATCTTGTCCTTTAATCTCTGGAAAGCCTATTGATGTTCTTCTTTCCATTTCCATTTCTTCTTTTCTTTCAGGTTGTTTAATAGCTTCGCTATATGACTGAAGTTCTGAATGAACCTCTGATAGAAACTAAGAAGCTTTTTACTTCTTTGATTTTCATTAATGTTTTCCATTCTTTGACTGCCTTGACCTTGTCTTGTTCCATGTTCTTTGCCAACTATTACCCCCAATATTGGGATTTCCTCCATATTGAAGTCGCATTTTGATCTTTTAAAACACAAGTTGTGTTTTTCTACAATCTTCAAAAACCTAATCATTTGTTTTTTGAGTTCCTTCATTGTCTTGGCCAGTATAACGAAATCGTCCATATAGTTTGCCAATACTCCTTTGTAGAGTAATTCCTGGAAAATACTATTCATCATCCTTTGGAATGTCCCTGGTGAGTTGCATAGTCTAAAATACATCACTAGTGGTTTGAATAATCCTTTGTTTGTCAAAAAAGCCACTTTCCATTTGTTGCCCTCTTTAATCTGAACATTGTTGTATCCTCATATGAGATCAAGTTTGTTGAAATATTTTGCTTTCTTCAACTTATCAGTTACTTCTCCGATTAGAGGTAGTGGTATTTTGTCCTTTATCATGACTTGGTTTAGCTTCCTATAGTCTTGAACCAACCATAATGAACCATTTTTCTTGGGAATATAAAAGCATGATGCTGTATATCTTGACTTTGATTCCACAATTAACCTAGCTTTCAACTGTTTGTCCAACCATTGGTTTAGTACTTTCTCTTTTTTCAGGTTCATTGTATATACCTTTGTATTTAATTATCTTAGAGCTTCTTTCATTAGGTTTATTTTATGATCCCATTCTCATCATTCCAGTAGTTTCTCGAATTTCTTTTTGTTGAATAGATGAGTGAATAGTCAAATATACTCTAGTAAATCCTCTAGGCTTGTTGTATCTGGTTCCTTTCCAATTTTGCTATTGTCCTGTTCCTTGGTCTCTGTTGCCTGTATCCTTCTAGTTTTGAACTTAATATCTTGATGTTTCATCTTGCAACTTCCTGGACACCTTGTAAACCATATTGTTCCATTTTTCCAGTCTTGGCCTACTGAGGTGATTGCCACCTTCCACTTTTTAAGTGTCTCTGGTGCCACTATGAGTAAGTATCCCAATATTGTCTTGATGATGTCAGATCATACATTTTTCTTCAATAAAAAAATGGTGTACAGCTCATCTATGTTCACGTTCATAGTTAAAGCTTTGAACTCTATCATAAAGTCTGCTGTGTTTTGCTTTCCTTGTTTAAAGGTCTTGATCTTCCATTTGGCATCTGCTGCTTTTGTCTTGATCTCTTTAACAAATTCTTCCCAATTCTGGGTTCCTAATTTTTCATCTAGTTCATCTAGCTTTCTCTGGATGTAAATGCTACACCTCCTCTGAGATAAGCCAAGATTGCTGTGATCCTATCATTAGTCTCCATGACCCTGTTGCTCTTGAGGAATAATCAAATTTCCCTCTACTAGTCTTCAAATTTTGTTCTGTCCCTATTGAACTATCCTGGATCTGGAACCATACTCTTCAGCATTACAGCATATGTGTTGTTGTTTATTGTTACTGGTACTGATACTACAGACATTTCTTCATCTGATTGTTTGTATGTTCCTTCTAAGGCTTTGTTTGTGATCTGCAAGGATCCAAGTCTTTCTGACAATGCCTTGATATCATTTGTTTGTCTTGTACTCATCTTGGTTCTTTTTGTGGTCTATGTCACATGTGTTTCATTCTTTGTCTAGTAGTAACTTTGCCTAATTTTGTCTGTGGACTAACCACTATATACCTTTTCTTTTTGCAAGGTAAGCTCGATGACACTTTACCAAATGTTATGATCTTATCTTAGAACTCAGGTTGCACTTAGGCAAAGATTTGAGGAAGTAAAGGGATAATATACAAGTGGTAAAGTATAAGGATATAGGAATGTATCTACACTATATATACAAGTAAGCCATAAGGAACTAGTCTATAGTACATGAGGTGAACGAGTTATATAAACATGAGAATGAAGAAAGAATATGGTACCTACTATATGAGGTGCTAACTGAGACTATTGCAGCACAGCCAATCATATTATCATTACTCTTGACTCCAGTCCATGTTGTATCCATAAGATATCAATTATAACATATATCAGTATCTATAATTTCTGTTTACAAACTAAGCTTATTCAATACTTATCCTTGAAAGAACTGTACCCACTCTCTATACTGAATATAAGGTAGAAAACCTTTAGTGTTGACTTCATAGTGGAACTTTCAGAGTTCATAGGGTTTGACATAGTAAGAATAGTAGTAGACTTTATGTCAAGAAAGATATACTTTATCCTAACTCACATACTAGTTACAAAGTATAATAAGATATGATAGCTGTTACAGATTGGTCAAAGATATAATCATTGTCACATTGTCACATGACACAGAGAAGGATATAAATGTTCTAGAATAAGTAATGTTATACAATATAGCTATTATATATTAATCTTATATAACATATGGTCTTGAGTGTCTTTTTTTAGGTCAACAATTTATTATATGGGGCATGGTGGCAGTCCATGCCTACTGAATGGTGTGGGATTTTAAAATACAACCTTAACAGTAGAAAAAAGCAAGATATAATCAATGTGGTAAAAAGATTTACTAGTATGCTATTATCTTTCTTATAGTTTTTAATGTTAGATGTCAAGAACGAAAGAAGTAGACTTAATATTTTTTTATTTTCTTCAGTTTTATTTTCTTTTCAATCTATTTTCCTTTATACTATTTTTAGAACTAGGGTTAGGGTTAGAGTGACAAGATCACATGGTCAAATTACATCAGATGACACGATCACAAGTTATATGACACAGGAAAGGATGTGGAAGGATCTGGAAGGATGATATCATACAATGTGTGAAATACATGTTGACCTTAAGGCATATACCTGGTTCTTTAGGGTAGGCTAGAAATAGCTCACACAAACCATTAGGTACTAGTATATAAGGTAGACAGTTCTGTACGGAGTTCTCTATTGAGTTCTCTTGTGTAACCCTATATAAGGTTCTTTCTTTTGTCCAGCCCTAAGGACTTAAGTTCATAACATTAGAGTTGTGAACAATAGACTTAATTATTATTTATTTTCTTTCCCTTTTATTTTTTCTTATACAAGTTATAAAGTGTCACACATGTCACACAATCATATAATACAAAGAAGAATATAAAAGGTTCTAAAATAGATAATATTGTATAGTATAATAATAACATATTGACCTTATAGAGAGTATATAAACTTTAAGATAAGTTAGTTATAGTATGTGTACAGATCATAATTGTTAGGACAACTAGGTAGAATCACAAAGTTTGTACTTTAAGCTCTAGGAAAAATCTAAGTATATATTCTCAAGAAAGTACAATATAGTACTTACTTTCAGAAAAAACCTAAAAGAACAGAATAAGGTTTTCTAGAAGTGATAACTATTCTAAATATTATACTGTCCATTCCAACCCAATGGAATAATACTAATGTAATTAAGAAATAATGATACTAGCATGAATAGGAACAGTAAATAGAGATATCACAAACTTGTACCAAGGTCTTAGTATAAGAGTGGTAGATCTACATGTGATAGAGTTTAAGCATAGAGTTTTACAAGGTTAAAGTGAGAAGATTTGTATCAGAGTCTACTGCTGGCATTTGTTTGAGGAAGTTTTGGCATGAAGGTTATTGGTGTAGTTTGTGTGTGAACATTTGTAACAGAGTTTGTAGTCCTCTTACAATAGTCTATAGTATATAAGGCAGATTATTTTCTACTTGAAACTTTATTGAGTTCTCTTATATTACTTAATACAAGAGTGTGTTTTTATCTTATCTTTGAAATCTAAGTCATAATATTTAGAGTAAGTTAGATGTAGTCATGTACAAACCATTAGCTTAGCATATATAAGGTAAATTGTACCAAAAACTTTATTAAGTTCTCTTGTATTAACCCAATATAAAGTTTCTCTTTTGCTTTAATTTTTGAGACTAAGTTGCAATATACACTGTCAGAATCAAAGATGGTGGATTTGTTTCCTTTTATTTCTATTCTCTTATTTAAAGTCTTTTCTATTTTTACCTTGACTTTTCAATCTCTTATTTAGAACTTAGTAAAGAAAGAATAAGATAACATGATAGTATGTGATGTCTATCACCAATGTGTCACACATATCACTGTCATGGTCACAATGTCATGTGACACAACAAAAGAGTGATGTTATATATTATAAAAGAAATGATGACTTTATTTACATAAACTTATAACATTTAGAATAGACTAAATGTAGATGTTAGATATAGTTTACATCTTATTATCTGAAATCTAGAAAGGGCATTTCAAAAGTCCAGAACTAAGTAGTTTTGTGTTATCTAAGAATATAAAAGGTGAAATAGAATGACCTTTAGCTTTAGCTTATATGCTATGTCTCTATAAACTGCATAGGTTGCATATCTCAGATCAAGAATTGAGAACTTGGAGGTTGGAAAATCACTGGAGGATGGCAAGGTGTATTATCATTAACATTAGAAAAAAAGTGCTAGTTTTAGTTAATTTTTAGAATGACTACTATAGTATAAACTACTAGATTATATATTAGTTAGTATACTGTTGTGGTAGCCACTAATCACAAAGACTAATAATAGCATGACAAGTAAATCTCTCAGTAGGATATCAAGTGGAGATCATAAGAGAACTCGACAAGAAGTCTCTGATGTATTACTATCCTATTTATACTATGGATATATAGTCTGTGCTAACAATAAATAATCCTACTCTAATGTCTATTTGTTGTCTATACTTTCTCCATACATTAACCTCATGTCTACCATAAGGACACCATGCCATATACATATGCTCTGATATTATTCTTCTAGTTCTTTTTTCAGAGTCTAGGCCTATAACCTTATATCATGTGATATATCATGTGACCACAGTCATGTGCCTCTTCATCATCAAAATAAAATAAAATAAAATAAAAATCAAAAGAAAAGAAATATTAAATTAAGAAAAATAAATAAAAGAAAAGAAAAATATTAGTGTCCAAGTGTACCATAACATATATCCAGAGTAGCTATCTGGAATGTAATTGCTAAGTAAGTTATCCTGATTACTGGTAATATTTGAATATCAAGAGAGGAAGATCTATGGAGTTATCTTGGACTAAAGAGGATATCCAAGGTGAAATAGACAAGGTTTGGGAGCATAAATGAGAGTAGGTGGTTATTCATGGGTTGGAACAGATGAGGTCAGAATATAGGATGTAACAGTAGATGTATACAGACTATGTACCAGAGATATGTAAAGTAGACATATTTGTACTAAGAACCTTACCAGGTTTTCTTGTGTTAAATAATATAAGTTTCCTCTTTTGACTCAATACTTAGTTTTAAGTTATAATATATATCTCTTTCTATTATGACTTAAGACTTATAGAGTAAAGTCAAAAGCAGAATCTTGTTAGGGCAACTGTTTGGAAGAGTAAGGTACTCTAGGAAATCCTAAGTTTATTGTTTAAGAAATTACTGAATTATACACTTATTACTAGAAAATTCTAAGAAAACAGAATGAGAATTTCTAAAGGTGATAACTACTTTATATAATTGATCCACCCCCCTTTTTTCCTTCTACTACCATCTTGTATGGTTAGCACTCATAGGAAATAGTAGCATTTTATATTTTCTTCATCATCTTTTACTACTATGAGCAAGTTCATCATGAAATCAAAACAAACCAACAGCAAGAAACTATTATCACCTTTTGTTAGTCCATTCCTAAGCCCTGGTCTCCAGAGGCCTCAGGATGATTTGTCTATGGATTGGAGCACTGATATTCCAGATGCTCCTGCCTCACCCCTACTGTGTGTTCCTCCAGCAAGAGGTCATGTGTTATTGCCTCATGATCCTTTACATATTACAGGTTCAAGTTGCAAGAACAGGACAGAATCTGGTGATTCTACTCCTACATTATTAGATTATGGTAACAATCAACTAGTAATTACTAGCTCTTGGGATGGAGCATTTCATGTGGTATCTATATTTGGAACTGAGAAAACTTGGTCTGAAGATACTGTAAATATTCACAAGTCTATAAAAAGAATAGGTTCTTATATCAAAAATCATCCAGCAGACAAGAATTTGCCAAGTAGAGATTTTATTCTGGTTGTCAAGAGTTTTTGGAAGCTTATTGAAATGATATATGCCTCAAAATGGGATGTTCTCACTTTTGAGAAGGAAACATCTCTGACTATTTGGAAATATGTTGGAGAAAGTATTATGCCCTTTTACAGGAAACAAGAGTTGTCAATATCTAATTCTGTGAATTCAAAAGGAAAATCAACTATTTCAAATCCTATTATCTCTCCACCTTCTACAACAGTTTCTCCTCCTCCCACTACAAATTTGCCAGTAGCTCCTCCTTCCAACAAGAACATTGAATCAGTTGTTAAGAAAGCTCCAAAACTTTTGAATATGAAGAAGTCTTATGTGCAGGCTTCAAAATCAAATATCTCATCTAACATTGAAGATGTTTTGCGAGTTAAGGAAGTATTTCCTTCTTTGTCAGCAGATGAAGTGGGAAAGATGTTGAAAGTAAAGAACAGTGGAGTGAATAACAAGAAATCCAAGATTAATATGATAACTAGAGAGCCATTGAGAAAAGAAGTCATGATTCCTATGGCTAAATCAAATGCTGAGTTGATTGTTAACTCAACTCACACTTATATTTCTAATGTCAATAAATGTCTGAAAAATTCCAAATCAGACATCATTGCAGATTTCATTTGAATAACTAACAATGGAATCATTATCACAATGAATAAGCCAGCAAATGCACTCGATTTGTCAACAATAGAGAAATTCTTAAAAAACATTGATAATGTTAATTCAGATTCAATTGAGGGTCTATGTCTTCCCAAGTCCAAGTCATATATGAAAATCGTTGGACTTCTATACAAGATTGTGCAAGGAGTTATCACTTCTGACTATATTAAGGGTATTCTCAAGGAAATGCACTTATTCAATGATGTCATGTTGGCTTCAAAACCATGTGTCATCAAAGCATCTCCCAAATCCAATATGGCAGTGGTTTGGGTGGATATCTGGGATTCTCAGAGCAGTTCTTTGGCGAAGAACAGTATCAATTGTTGTTTTAATATTGGACAATTTGTTGTGACTGTTCATGGCACAAATATGAACCTGGGTATTCTACAGTGTAAGAACTGCTGGAAATGGGGCTGTTATAAGACGAGAGCATGAACAGACTTTAGGGTTAGGATTAGAACAGAGATAAGATATAGTAGTAGTTATATTATTAGTCTATGACGAGAAAGAGAGGGCACATGACTGGGAAGTCACATGACATGATGTCATAGGCCTAGAAGAGTCTAGAGCGGTATGGAAGGACTTAGGGTCTAGAAGGATCAGGAAGAGTCTAGAGATAGAGTGACATCAAGAGACATGGGTTTCTCATGGTGTACACATGGTGCACGCATGTATGATGGAGATTAAAGAGTATGATGTCAGGGTATATGGACATGGCATGGTAGCCTTAAGGAAGACATATGGTGGATGAGTAATGGACATGAGAACAAGGCATAGACATTAGGGTAGGACAATGTACAGCCGTAGCATAGACTATGGATACTTATATAAATAGTTGGTAGAATACTGTTGTGGTTTTCTGTCGAGTTCTCTTGTAAATACACAACTTGTGTTCCCCACTAGATATCTGCCTTTGAGATTTACCGCTTGTACTGCTATTGGACACTGGTCTAGTGGTTGCCACAACAAGGGCCACTTAACACTCAGTTGTCATTCTCATGTCTCCAGGTATACCAAGTACTATGGAGATCATGTTACTGAACATCATAGAGAGAAAGTGTGGTGTTGTATGGAAAACAAGAAAGCAAATCAAGCAGCTACCAAAGAAGGAGAGCCTTGTTCTCACATCTTCAAATGCATGAATTGTAAGGGTGACCATCAAGTGAATAGCGTTAGCTATCCTTATTAGCGTAATCATTTCAATAGAGACTAGCATGGTAGAAAACAACAGGAGCTCTTTCATAAGTAGAGTACAGTAAATATCGAAATCCTATCATCATATGTAGTTTTTTGTTTTCTTTTCCTTTTTCCTTTTCCATTTTCATGTTGTCTGCCCATCAATGTACTGTAGTCTGCTATCGTGCCCCACGTTATAAATTGTTGATTAAAAAAAAACTACTTTATATAATAATAGATCTATTCTAATATGTCAGAATTATGATTACATAAGCAAGGAATGATGATACTTAAGTAATTAGAAATAGCTTAGAATAGAAAAACTAAAATAAAAGAGTAATAGAGTATTTAGTAGGTATTTTCTGAGTATAGGAAAGTAGATAAGTGGATGTGTAGATAATACTAGAAGACTTTGGAAGACCACAGAGTGTTACAGAAGAGCAATAAAGTGCATAAAAGTGAGTTTAATGATATATCCAGATGATTGAGAGTATTAGTGTACAACTTGAAGAGATCTAGAGTATAAGAAATTGGATAAGCAGATAAGTATAGATATAGGAAAGGATGTAAGACAACTGACTGTTGAGCAATGGGAAGAGTTAATAGAAGACCTCAATATACTCAAGGATGTTGAAAATCTGCAATAGCATGAGCTAGAAGACACAAATCTCTTAAATAATGGATATAGATATAAACCATTGAAACAGGATTTTGTATAGAATAACTGGCAATTTGTGCACTCTGGTTGCTGGTATCTATGTTTTCACAAAAGTTCTCTCTTGCCTATCAAATGTCCAAAATGACTTCTACTATGCTTTACCATTAGCTCCCTAAATGCAAAAGGAACATTCTTTTATCTCTGAGTTGAGCTAAACACAATGGATATCTACCAATAATACTCTGCTTTGTCTAAATTTAAGTCTGTAGTATTTGTAGAAGCCTAAGTTATTTTTATGGTTCTCTCATTCTTAAGTTCTACATTAATACCCTACTATAACACCACCAGATTCTTTTGACCACTGCAGCATTACTGTAGATGCCTACTTACTTTTTCATAATCATTAACCAATCTTTTTTAGTAACTAACCAATGAGCTTCCACTATTTGACTATGTTTCATCAAGGTTCCTGACTATATAGCTCTATTATTCTATAGTCTGATTACCAAATGTTCCACTTGATGTCTCTGCCTAATTGAAATAGACTTCTGAGTACTTACAATAACTGTTATCTCTGGGAAACTCTATTGTTATGAACCAAAGTTCTTAGAGTCAAATAATAGAACAACTCTTGTATTGAGTAACACAAGAGAACTCAATAGAGATCCCTTCACAAAGTAGTCTACCTTATATACTACTACCCATGGTCCGTGCTTACTACTGTGCACCCTACCCTAATTGACCATGTGTAGAACATGAGGCCAACATATGTTA
>Ga0157364_1001499_pt1 | contig 19966 bp, 26 predicted proteins | sample AttsexASBM2_FD_111476 | JGI IMG/M metagenome (GOLD analysis project Ga0157364, IMG submission 111476) | Fungus gardens microbial communities from leaf cutter ant in Ribeirão Preto, State of São Paulo, Brazil - Atta sexdens ASBM2 | ecosystem: Host-associated > Fungi > Mycelium > Unclassified ...
TATTGGACTGATGGTATTTGCGGCTATTGGAATGATGGATGTTTCATCCTGTGAGGCAACAGTAAGGGCAGGCCAGAGGATCAAGAAGGGAGATGAACTTGGAACATTTCATTTTGGCGGATCCAGCTATGCTATGGTTTTTAGGCAGGAGACGAAGATTGACTTCTCAGATCAAGTGATGAAAGGCTTGAAAGATGGAAAGTCACTGGTTAAGGTTCAAAGTCACCTCGGGACTGTGCGTTCTTGAAATAAGTAGTTATCGGTTGGGTAGAGCTAGCCTGTTTACTCTTAATAGACTTTCTGAAGTGCATATGCCCAGGTTGATTGTCTTGTATATGTCTAGATGAAGTCCATTACCAAATCTGATGGTAATAGCATACAACTGTTATGATCGATACCTCATGTCTAACAGGTGGTTTGTTCATGGACAAACAGGTGTTGGGGTTTCTTCTTTTTGACTCTATGATTGGCTGCAACATGTGTTCTCTTTGTGTATGATCAGTCAGCAGCGCCTCATGTAGTAGTCGAAGCTTCATCATGTTTTTCTTACTGTTTCCTTATTTCCTACATATGTATTACACATGGTCTTTAGGTATATATAGCCATAGATACTATCCTGTATCCTTACGCTTTACCAATTGACATCATCCCTCATTCTTACTCAAGTCTTTGCCTGAGTTGCAACCTGAGCCAAGCTTAAGGTCATAACAACAACTTTATTATCATTGAAAGTTGGTAGAGGCAACATTAACACACATCACCACTGTGACAGCCCCTAGCCATAGCTCATCACTGTTCTTGACCGCAAATTGTATGTAGGAGAGAACTCTCTTTGAGCTGTATTGTATCACATTGTATCATAAGCTCTCTATCACAGTACTTACTGCAGGTAAGTAGTTGTTAGTTGTCCATACTACACTATGCTACTATCTATTTGAACAATCATTCAAAGATGTAAAGGATACTGAGATAAATTTGAATAATGTCCTAATTATGACAAGGGACTTCAATATCAAAGATAATAATTGGGATCTATCTTATTCTCATTATTTGTCTCATACAGATACTCTACTTGAATTAGCTGACAGCTTTGGTCTTAACTTATATACACCTATTAACCCAGATTCCACTTGATTTTCAAATAATTCTCAAGATTCAAATTCAGTACTAGACCTTATGTTTCTCAAAACAGGGTCAGAGAAATTCAATAACCACTTAATTTCTCTAAATCTTTGAAGTCCATCAGATCATACATCTCTGTTATTATTGTGAAGGAAGGATTTATTTAAAAGAAGAAACAATCCATTATTAGAAACAGTAATAAAGAGAAAGAATTCATCAATAAGCTCATATATAGGTTAGGGTCTATGTAGACAACTAACATTACCAACTATATACAACTTGAATGCATTACTCAAGAATTTGCTTCTACTGTAGAAGATGTTTGGAACAAATTTTCTAAACTGATCAACATTACCAAAAGATTGAAAGCTTGGTGGAACAAAAAATGCAATAGAGATCTTGCCATATATCATATGTCTAAAAGTAGAACTAATTGGATGAAATATAAGAAGACAGTCAAAATAGCAAAAAGACTTTTTTTTGACAACAAAATCATATTGTCCAACAAGAGACCATGAAATCTTATAAATAAGTCAAAAATTGCAAATTACTGGCCATAGAGGCCATCAAGTTCAATGGTCTTCCATGCAATTATTTAGATGATCTGTGGAATATATTACACTAATTGTACAATTCTGCTCAAAACTATTATATTGATCCCATATCCTTAATGAAATTCCTTTATGTCAACAAGTGGAGTAGCCTCTTTTTTCTCATACAAAACTTAAAGATGCTGTCAATAAATGCAGTAGTTTGTCTAATTCAGGCCCAGACTATATTTTATAGACCCATCTTAAAGAAATACTAAACAATGACAATTATTGTTCTGATATTGTTAATATAGCAAGTACATGCATCAATGTCAGCTACTAGCCCACTCACTTCAAGAAGTCAATGTTTATCATCATTCCAAAACCAAATAAAACTTTGTATGACACTCTGAAAGCATTCCAACCTATTGTTCTCCTCAATATACTAGGAAAACTAATTGAAAAAGTAATAAGCAGTAGACTTCAATTTCATTCTATTGTATTCAACTTCAACTATCCAAACCAATTGGAAGGCATCAAGCAATGCTCAACAATAGATACCAGTATCTTCTTAACTTATCTCATATACACAGAATGGGTAAAAGGTCTTCATACAAGTACTCTTGTGTTTGACATAGTGCAGTTCTTCCCTTTCTTGAATCATTATCTACTTCCAATAATTCTAACCAAAGTGGGCTTTGACTCCAACATTTCCCTTTTCTTCTATAATTACTTAATTAATAGACAAATCCAATATATTTGGAACAATTACATTTCTCCCTGCTTTAATGCTGACATTGGTGTTAGGCAGAGCTCTGCTCTTTCACCTATTTTATCTGTGCTTTATATTACTCCAATTTTTCACATTCTAGGAAAAGAAACAAAAAATCTATCAATTCCAATTCCTATTTTTTTCCTTTCATTTGTTGATAACAGTCTTCTTATTTCTCAGAAAAACTTTTTTGATAAATCAAATGCAAATCTTTTTTGTAGTTATAATAATATTTTTTCTCTCTTCAAGCAATTGAGACTTGTCATTGAACATGACAAGTCTGAGGTTTTTCATTTTTCTAGATTGAGAAAGAACTTTAATCCCCCTCCTTAGATTTGAGACTTTTAGAAGGCACTATTCTCAGACTAAAGAATACCTGGCAATACTTGGGATTTTTCTTTGACAAAAAATTTTTGTTTCAATACCACACTCACAACTATGTTAACAAAGTGTTATTTACCACCAAGAGCATGAAAATGCTTGGAAATTCAATAAGAGTATTATCACCAGTGCACAAACAACTTTTATTCTGTACATGTGTACTCTTTATTATGTTATATGGTTTTCAGCTCTGGTATTTCAAAGAAGTGCTATTATACCATCCTCTAAAGAATCTGAAAAAGATACAAAGAAGAGCAGCCTTTTGAATTACAGATACTTTTTGCACATCACTATCATGGGAAATTGAGGCTATCACTAGTCTTATCCATTTATCTTCATCTTGACAAGATTAGCAGTAGACATCATTTCAAAATGTCATCTCTTCCTAAACAACATGCTATTAATTCCCTTTTGGACAAACATTATTCTAAGAGAGCCATATCTCATTGTATGGCAATCTCTCAACTTATAGCTTTATACTTCATCATAATATCAAAGGATCTAAAATAATTCTTCAATAGAGACCTCAATAATATCATCAAATTTTGGGATTGTCTGGATAGTGTTAAGTAGTTCTTATATATGCTTGTTAACAAAGAAACAAAGAATTTCAAAATTAACCCTGTTTTCCCAAGCAAGTTATTATAAGAGTTCAGCAAAAAAGAAGAATACAATTCTATCATTCAAAAATGGCAAATGATATTCCAAGCATCAGAGTTCAAAGAAAGAAAATTCCTCAAGTTAAATAATGATGACAACTCTCCAATTTGCCCTACTTACTCCAAGAATAGAGCCTGGCTAAAACATTTTGGCTCCTGAAAGTCATTATATGCTCAAACTATCAGATTGGTTACAAATTATACACAAATTGGTGAATATAGGCTTAAGTTCTTTTTCAAAGAACCTATTGCATACCTTTGTGGTGATTATCCTATTAAGACAAGAAGATATATTTTATTTGAATGTCTACAGTACAAAAAGTCTTAGAATTCAAAAAGAAAGTCTCTGAAAGATATATTCATATATTCTTAGTTTTCTTTTCTTTTCCTGTATTTTTATCTCTTATTTTTATTTTTATTTTATTTTATCTTGTCTTATCTAAGTAGTTATGTTGTAACTACCATGGTCTATTACTGTATTCCATGTAATAAATTGTTGATTTAAAAAAAAAAGAACTATTAGTTATTTCTTATGCAATCAATCAACTCACTGACCTATAGTTGTGAAACAGTAATCTCTGTCTTATTTCTATTTTTGGGATTAATAAATATCTGGAAGGTGATGCTAAAAACATCACTTGCTCACTTCATAAGATTGTTGTCAGACATGTAAAGCTTGAATGCTAGTTTCTTTATTTAATTCCCTTTTCTTTTTATTTTTTTCTTTTATTTTCTTTATGTGGATCTAGGGTTAGGGTTAGAGTGACATTATGATCACACCATCACACATCAGTCACATCTGATGATATGGTCACAGTAATAGTCACAAGTCACAAGATCATAGAAAAAAACATAAAAGGTTCTGAAAGAATGATATTATACAATATGTACAATACATATTGACCTTAAGGTAAACACATGGTTGTTCAGGGTAGACTAAAGAAGTAGTAGCACAGACCATGGTAGTTGAGTATATAAGGTAGACAATCTTGTACAGAGTTCTCTATTAAGTTCTCTTATGTTAACTCTAATACAAGGTTTCTTTCTTTGATTAACTCTAAGATTATTGAATTGTAACAATTGTGGCTTTTGTTAAATAATGCAAACTAGAGGACAAAACAGCAGACAATATCCCTCAAATTGTAGAATTTGGTTTTATGGCATAGAATCTTCTATTGGCAATTTACAAATTAGGCTAGGACAAGACTTTTAGACAAAGTATCTCCTAGCAATTCAACAAGATGCATACCAACAATATGGCTTCCAGCAAATTGTCTTCTAACAAATCAACAAAATAAAAAAAAGTAGATATTTCTAGAATTCTTCTTCCAATTCCTCTAAGGCCTAGCAAAAGTATCCTAGCCAAATCTAAATTTTACAATAAGAATTCATCATTACTATCAAACTCCAAATCTTACATCTGTTAGATATAATTCATATTTAAAGGCAAAAGTCTACAGAGTTAGCTCAGAGAAGCATAGAGTGTAGAAACTCCATGCGATGAGCTCAGTAATGTGGACTTGTCAAAACAACCTTGGCCTCAACTTATGTATTGTGCCTTCTATAAGCTGTGTGTCAGAATTGAAGATGATGGACTTGGTTTCTATTTTATTTTCCTTTATTTTCCTTTTATTTTCTCTTATTGTTATGATTGAGTAGAAGATAAAGAAGACAAAGTGTGACACAGTCACAGGTCACATGACACAGTCACATAAGTCACATGCTCATGTAATATGAGGGAACAATGTAAAAGGTTCTGGATAAATGATGTCATAACAACACATAGTATATATGTTGGCCTTAAGGCAAACACATGGTCTTTAGGGTAGGCTAGAGAAGTAGTAGCACAGACCATGGTAGTTTAGTATATAAGGTAGATGTTTCTGTATGGAGTTCTCTATTGAGTTCTCTTGTATTACTCAATACAAGAGTGTGTCTTTTACTCAACACAGAGTCTAAAGTTATAATACTGTGTGGTCACAATTTCAAAAGATGGCCTTGTAAGAAGTTATAAGAAGAGGAGTAAAGTATGTTGCCATTAACACTGGAGATTTAGCATCAACTTTAGTTGATTATCAGGCTAGCTATTACAAAGTAATCACCAGCCTTAAATACATAAAGTAATAAAAAGAGTAATTAAAACAAATCTCTGAGCAAATGTTTCAGTAGTGAAACACTAAATAGGAGTTTAGATTAGAAAAAAGAAAACCTCATATAAAGTCTGAGTAATTTTGCAAAGTTTGAAGGTGATAATTAGGTGATGGAAACAGATAAAAATAACCATGGATTTTGACACAAATAAAGCCAAATAACCATAGGGATTTGATGTTGTATTGAAGTCAGACATGTTCCAGAGTTTGAGATATGACAACATCAAATTATATACTCAAGCCTCCAAAAGAAATATAATCAACAAGATAGAAAACAAAGATAAATCAAAGTTTAATATGACAACTAAGAATCTCTCTCATAAACAGATTATTATCCCAATAGGCATGAACAACATAGAAAGAATCATCATTCAAGCAGGAAAACATGTTGAAAACATTAACAGGTTGTTGAAAAGTATTAAATCTGAAATTGTTGCTGATTATATTCAGCTAGACAATAAAGGTATCATTGTTACTACTGACAAAGTAGTGGTGTCTTCTGATTTGAATATAATATCAAGGACCTGAATTATGTAAATTCAAGCAACATTATGAGCCCAAGACTTCTGCAATCAAAATCTTACCTTAAGATCCTAGATATTCTATACTTTGTGGAAGATACTAACCTTCCTATTATACCTGATATTATAGAATAAGTAATTCAAAACAGTCACATCTTTAACAACTTGGCAACTTGGTTTTGGCATTATATCCCCAAGTTATCAAGGTCTTTCTGAAATCTGACATGGTGGTAGTATTAGAGCTGAAGACAATGGATTTGTTAATTCTATTTTTCTTTCTTATTTTTTTTCTTTTATTTATATTAGATGTAACATCTTTTGTGAACATGATAGATAGCTATATTTATGTAGAAGACTTGTGCTGCTGGTTCCTTTGTAATCAGTCCATGTAGAGCAGTAGTGTTGTCTAGTAAGGAAATGTCTAGTTTAGAGATTCTCTTCTTAGAGATATTAGCCAGTGTTTTTTAGGGCAGTAGTTAGTAAGGCAGTAGACAGATAGTCAGTAGACAGTGTGAGGTCAGGTAAGAAGAATACCAGCTAACACTTACAGAGGAATTCTTGAACATTTTTGAAAAGAAATAGTTTCTGTTATCAGACAACATAGCAGCAATGAACTAGAGTATTGTGGATTTGGGCCAGTTGAATTTGGAGGAGATGATTAGAGAAATAGAAGAAGAAGAGACAGTTGGAATGTTAAAAATAATAACAGAAAATAATACAAAAATATTGGAGCTGCAGAGTATGTTGGTAATGTTAATGAAAAAGAAAGAAGTAAAAAGGCAAGAAGAGCAAAGAAGAAGAGAACAAAGAGAGATGAGGAGGAGAGAATACAATGAGAAATGGGAGGAGGAGAAGCAAAGAAAAAGAAAAGAAAGAGAAGAAGAAGAAGAGAGAAAAAGGATAGATGATGAGTAGAGGAAAGTAAAAGAGATGAGAATATAAGAAGAGAAAAGAGCAGAGAAAGAGTGGAAACAACAGGAGATGAGGGAAAGGAAAGATGAGGGAAAGGAGAGAAGAGAAGAATAGACAAAGAGCAATAGAGGAAAGAAAGTGTTTTGTTTGTGGAGGTTTTGGGCATATCACCCATCATTGTAGAAATAAGAAGGAAGAGAGACTAGTACAGGTACTCTCAAATAAATTTGAAGTATTGAGAGATAGGGTGATGCAAAGGGGAGAAGGAAGTGGAAGTAAGGTAGGAAAAGATAGAAAGATGATTTTGAGGGAAGAAAGAGCTAAGAGAGAGGTAGAAATATGGTAGACAAAAGTAGAGAGAAAGAAAGAAAAAGTACTAAGAGGAGTGACAGTGAAGATTGGGTTGAAGTAGGAAGAAGATGAAGAGGGAATTGTAACAGAAGCATTGTTAGATAGCAGAGCAACAGGGCTAGTAATGAGTGAAGAGTTAATGAGAAAGCACAAATTCAGGAGGACAAAACTGGAAAGACTAATATATGTGAGAAATGTGGATGGAAAATTGAATTATATGGGGCTAATTGTGAATACAGTAGAGGCAGAGATATATTTCAAGAAACATAAGGAGAGAATGTTGATAGATGTGATTAGAGGTCAGAAATGGGGAGTTATATTGGGTATGCCTTGGCTAGCATGCCATAACCCAGAGATAGATTGGAGAACAGGAGAAGTGCAAATGACAAGATTTCTAAAAGAGTGTGGAAAGAAATGGAGAATGAGAAGACAAACAAAGCCAGGATGGTAATAGTAGAAGAAAAGGAAGAAGAAAGAGATGAGAAAGAAGATTTGATAGAGTTGAGAATGGTGGAAGAAATGGTTCCAAGATGGTTCCATAAGTATTTGAAGGTGTTTGAGAAGAGAGAGTTAGAAAGGATGCTAATGAGAAAGACTTGGGATCATGCCATAGATCTCAGAGAAGGTTTTATGCCAAAAAAAGAGAAGATATATCCATTGTCAAGAGTAGAGAGAGAGGAAGTTCAGAAGTTTGTGAAGGATCAGTTGAGGAAGGGGTATATTAGGCTATTGAAGTCACCACAGATGTCACCAGTGTTCTTTGAGCCAAAGTCCTAAGATGGTAAGAAGAGGATGGTGCAGGATTATTGATATCTGAACAGCTGGACAATTAAAAATAATTATTCATTGCCACTGATTTCAGATTGGATAAATAGTATAGGGGGAAAAAAGATGTTTATGAAGATGGATTTATAGTGGGGGTACATCAATGTGAGGATCAAGGAAGGAAATGAGTAAAAGGCAGTATTCTCTATGCCAGAAGGGGTTTTTGAGCCAATGGTAATGTTATTTTGGTTGACAAACTCACTAGCAATGTTCTAGGCAATGATGCATGACTTGCTTAGAGATATGATAGAGAAAGAAGAAGTAGTGGCACTTATTGATGATGTGATGATAATGACAGAGACAGAGGAAGGACATGATAAAATTGTAGAGGAAGTGTTAAGGAGGATGGAGGAAAATAATTTATCTGTGAAACCAGAGAAATGTGTGTGAAAGATTGGAGAAGTTGGGTTTTTAGGGGTGATAATAGGGCCAGATGTTGTAAGAATGGAAAAGGAGAAGGTTCAAAGAGTGGTAGATTGATCAGTTCTGAAGAGTATGAAAGATATACAGAAGTTTTTGAGGTTTGCAAAATATTATAGACATTTTGTCAAAGATTTTGCAAAGATAGCAAAGCTATTGCATGAGATGATGAGAAAAAAGATAAAGTGGAACTGGGGAGAGAAGCAGCAGAAAGCATTTGAAGAGTTGAAGGAGAGGTTTATGACAGAACCAGTCTTGGTAACACTAAACTTGGATAGAGAGATGAGAGTAGAGACAGATGTGTCAGATTTTGCCATGGGTAGAGTATTATTGATGAAGTGTGAGGATGAGAAGTGGAGGCCAGTTGCCTATATTTCAAAATTGCTGAATAAAGCCAAGGAAAATTATAAGATTTACAATAAAGAGATGTTAGTGATTATTTGGTGCTTACAAGCATGGAAATATTTCTTAGAAGGAGCCAAGAATCAGTTTGAAATTTGGATGGATCATAAGAACTTGGAATGCTTCATGAAAGCTCAGAAGTTAAATTGAAGACAGGCTAGATGGACCTTGTATTTGTCAAGATTTGATTTTGCTTTGAAGTATGTGGCTAGCAAGAGTATAGGATGAGTAGATTGGGTAGAAAAAGTAGAAAAATATAATGAAAACCAGGTGATGTTGAAAAAGGAGTGGCTGGAGATTAGAGCAATGGAAAGAGGACAGTTGTTAATTGAGGGAGCCAAAGAAGAAATAATTGAGAAAATTAAAAAATCAGAAGCAAAGGATGATGAAGTGATAAAGGTAGTAGAAGAAATGAAGAAGGCTGGAGTGAAGGTATTGAGAAATATGGAGTGGCAAATAGAGAATGATTTAGTGCTGAAAGAGAGAAAGATATATGTTCTAAGAGATGAAAAGTTAAGATTAGAGATCATTTAGCTTTATTATAATATGCCAATAGTAGGATATAGAGGACAATGGAAGACAGTGGAGTTGGTGGCTAAGAGTTACGAAAGAGGTAAAGTGATATGTGAAAGGATATGATCAATGTTAGAGGATGAAGAATAGAGTAGAGATGCCAGCAGGAAAATTAAGATCTAACAAGGTACCAGAAAGACCATAGCAGCATATATTGGTGGATTTTATTACAAAGCTACCAGTGTCTAAAGACTATGATTCAATTTTGGTAGTATGTAATAGTTTTTCAAAAATGTCATACCTTATGGCAACAACAGGAAAAATAACAACAGAGAGATTAACAAGGTTGTTTAGAGATAATGTGTGGAAGTTGCATAGGTTGCCAGAGAGTGTGATATCAGATAGAAGGATTGATGAAAGAGTTAAATGAGATGTTGAGGATAGAAACAAAGCTATCTATGGTTTATCATCTACAGACAGATAGATAGATGGAGAGGACAAATCAGAAGCTAGAACAGTATCTAAGAATGTATGTTGATCATAGACAAAACAATTGGTCAGAATGGTTGGCAACTACAGAGTTTGCCTTCAACAATAAGGTACATACAGCAACAAGGTCATCACTATTCAAAATCAACTATGGGAGAGAACCAAGAATGGACTTTGATATTAGGAAAAAGGGGAAGCATGTGAAAGCAGAGAAGTTTGTAAAAGAGATGAAGGATAGACATAAGAAGACAAAGGCAGCACTGATAAAGTCATAGGAAGAAATGAAAAGGTATGCAGATAGGAATAGGAAGGAGGCAGACAAGTATAAAGTAGGAGATAAAGTGTTGATAAGTACAAAGGACTTTCCAATAGAGTTGATGAAGAGAGCAATGAAGAAGTTGACAGAGAAATATAGTGGACCTTATATAGTCAAGAAAATTATATTGGAGAATACAGTAAAATTGGAGTTACTGGTGTCATTAAGAATACACCTGGTGGTTAATGTGAGAAGGATAGTAAAGTATCAAGAGCAGGTAGAGGGACAGAAGAAGATCCCACACCCTTCAGTAGAGATAGAGGAATAGAAGGAGTATGAGGTAGAGAAGATTTTGGATAGATGAGAAAGGAGAGGAAAACTGAAGTATTTAGTAAGATGAAAGGGTTATATGGTGGAAGAAGATATTTGGGAGAGGTTAGAAAATCTAAAGAATATGATGGACTTAGTAGAAGAATTTGAAGAAAGAATAAGGGGAGAAGAAATATGATGGGTGGAGAAAAGAAAAGGAAAACAGAAGGCAATAGAAGTAGATTTGAATCCAGAGGCAGATGAGTTTAAGAGGAGTGAGTTACCAGGGAAGTATACAGTGAGAATTTTGTTTAGATAGGACAATAATAAGTTTGAGGATGAGTATTTGAAGAAGTTGGAGAAAATTTGAGCAAGATGGAAAGAAAAAGAGATAGGGGAAGAGGAGACAAGTTCCTCTGGAGGTGGAATTTTAAGAGGGGGGTACTGTTATGGTGTGCTAGAACACTAACATTTTTCTTTTCTTTAATCTATTTTTTTTGATTTAATATTTCTTTTCTTTTGGATTTTCTTTTTTTCTTTATTTTATTTTGACAATGAAGAGGTACATGACTGCAATCACATGACATGTCACATGATGTGAGGTCATAGGCCTAGACTTTGGGAGAAAGAACTAGAAGGATAATGTCAGAGTACATATATAAAGCATGGTGTCCTTATAGAAGATATGAGGTTGATGCATGGTGGAAGCATGGAAAACACATGGACATTAGGATAGGGTTATTTATTGTTAGCACAGACCATGTATCTATAGTATAAATAGTATAGCAATATATCGGAGACTCCTTATCAAGTTCTCTTATAATCTCCATAACAATATCCTACTAAGAGATTTACTTCTTGTGCTACTATTGGTGTTTGTCACTAGTGGTTGCCACAACACTCAAAGAGTTAAGGATATATAGAAATTTTTAAGACTAGCTAATTACTATTGGCAGTTCATTAAATATTTTGCATTCATAACCAGAATACTACACAACTTGGTTAAAAAGAATCAGAAATGGAATTGGACAGAAAAACAAGAGAAAACATGTTTTTAGGGAGTTGAAGGAGAGGTATACCAAAGAACCAGTGTTAGCAGTACCAGACTTGGACAAAAAAATAAGAATAGAAGTCAATGTATTAGACTATACAATAGAAGGAGTTTTATTAATAGAATATGAAGATGAACAATGGGGGCTGATAGCATACTTGTCAAAATATCTAAATAAGATGAAAAGAAACTATGAAATCCATGACAAGGAGATATTAGCAGTCATTAGGAGATTGGAGAACTGGAGACATCTATTAGAAGATGCTAAATTCAAGTTTGAGGTTTGGATAGATCATAAGAATTTGAAATATTTCATGAAAGCACAAAATTAAACAGAAGACAAGCAAGATAGGCATTATATTTGTTAAGATTTAATTTCACTTTGAAACATATACCAGGAGTGAAGATGGGAAAAGTAGATGGACTAAGTAGAAGACCAAACTAGGAAATAGGAGTAGAAAAATGATAACAAAAATGAAATAAGAATAGCTTTGAGGACTAGTAAAGTAGTAGTGAAAGGACTAGAAGCAAATATAGTAGAAAAAAATAAAATAAAAAAGCTAGAAAAAAAGACAATAAAACACTTAGAGTATTAGAGAAAATAAAGAAGGCCAAGGTAAGAATATTGAAGGATGAAGAATAGCAGATAAAAAGAGCATTAGTACTGAAATAAAGAAAAGTATATATATCAAAGAATAAGAAGTTGAGAATAAAGATTATTCAGTTACACCATGATGTACTGGTAGTAGGATATGAAAGAAAATAGAAGATAATAGAGTTGGTTATGAGGAACTATTGGTAGCCAGAAGTAATAAAAGATGTAAGGAAATATATGGATAGGTATGATGTGTGTTAGAGAATAAAGAACAGGATGGAAGCACTGGTGAAAAAACTAATGACAAATAAAGTACCAGAGAAACAATAAACACAATTAATGGTAGATTTTATCACTAAGTTGCTGTTAGTAGCAGAAAATGATACAATATGGGTAGTGTATGATCTTTGTCAAAAATAGTACATTTTGTGGTAACAACAGAAGGAATCTCAGCAGAGAGATTGGTTAGGTTGTTTAGAGACAACATATAAAGGTTGCATAGGTTGCCTATTAGAGTTGTGAATAATAAACTTGGTTTTATTTATTTTATTTTTCTTTTATTTTTCTTTTCTGTTTATTTTATTTTTATTTTTAGTTTTAGTTTCTTTATTTTGAACTTAGGCAAAGAGTGTGATATGATGTATCACTTCTTTCTTTCTTACCACCATCTTGTATGGTAGTGCCCATAAGAGAATTAGCAAATAAACATTTTTCCAACTCTTCAGCAAGTATTTCTCATTATTCAATAGCTTAATTCTCTCCCAGTATAACAATGGACATCAATGATGATAACAATATTAGAGGAAGACCTACTCTTTCAAGCAATGTAGGCCCTAGAAGTTTATCAATTTCTTTAAGCACTTCATCAAGGCCATATCATGAACACATAGAAATGAACAACAACCTACCAGATGTTAACATTTGGGAACCTATTGACAGCTCTCAGTTATCATACTAGGAGAATTTAGATGAAGATGTATTTGTCAGTATGGTGGCTGACACAAACTTCTCAGAGGAGAGATAGTATGTATCATATGAGGCGCCTACCCTAAATACTAGGTCTAAACCACAAGGTGAGGGTACTTCTAACAATAAATCAAATGGTGTTCCACAGAAAACCCTCAATATTCAACTTCCATATGACAAAAATCAAGCTATGAATCAAGATACATAGGATGGAGACTTCTGTTCTATTTTACTTCATAGTTCAATAGAATATATCCCATCTCATATCAATAATATCAAGACATTTCTTTGTCAAATAATGAATTATACTCAACAAGAAAGTTGAGAGAGGTAAAGTAAATGACTTTGAAGATCTAAAGAGTGTAGGCAAAGTGGCCTGGGATTTTATTTCAGCCATTTATGAATCAGAATATAATATGATCATTGCTGACAGCAATAGCAATTCTTTTAGAAACAAGGTTTTGGCTAAATGTTACAACCTTAGGCTTGGCTCAGGCTGCAACTTAGGCAAAGACTTAAGGAAGAATAGGGATGAAGTTCAATTGGTAAAGTGTAAGGAATACAGAGTAGTATCTACGCTATATATACAAGTAGTTCATGAGGCAAGTGTCTGGAGTACATGAGAAAAATGAGTCATAGAACATGAGGATGAAGCAAGGACAGTACACCTACTACATGAGGTGCTGACTAAGCTACATGCGGTGCAGCCGATCATGTCACCATTACCCTTCACCCATATCCATGCTGCATTCAGGAGGTGTCGATTGTAACAATACCCCCGTTTTAGCATTCATGTCCTCATGAATCAGATTAGGACTTCCAATTCTCCTACCACATATATAGCCACTGTTTTCTTGCTAGGCCCAATAATGGTTTGTTCTCTGTTGTCGATGGCTATAAAATAAGGTTCATGTGGTGGACCTCCTTGAAACATGACAATTTGGTAACTATTTCTTGCTGTTTCAGTGTTATGTTTTTTATCCACAAAGGCCATTGCAACTTCTTTCCAAAATTTGGGATTTTCTTCTCCTCTGGATTTAAGAGACTGGTAATGTGGTGGTGGTTGGAATAATTGGGTTTGTGTTGGACTCTGTACAAACTTCATGTACTTTAGGAGGTTTTCGACTTCATCTGTTATAAAACTCGTTGTCAATGTCATCGATGAACTGGATTTTGACACCTCATATGGTTTGACCAATATAACCTCTTCTTCTTCTATATGTCCTCCTTCCTTCTTGCTTTCTTCTTCTTTAAATAATTCTTGAATTTCTTTAATATTGTCCTCCACATAAATGTTCCCTTTGTATATGTCCAATTCGTCAGCTAGCATCCGTTGAATCTGAAATACCTAGTTTTCCATATTGCTTTGAATTAAGTATCAAAGGTCTTCAGATACTCCTGTAATGTTCATTGCGTTGATAACCCGGTTATTGGTACTGGCCTTTAAAATTGTGTTCTCCATCTCCGTAATCATTGTATTCGTTTCTGCCGCTATCTTCATTATGTCCCTCACTTGTTTCTGCACATCTATCATTGCCTCCAATCCTTTCAACGTCTTATAATACATCTTCATCCAATCATTCCTTTCTTTCTTCATCATTCTTGCTTCTTCTATGTTGTTGAGTTTTTTTGATACATATGGGTTCGGAGAGGTGGGTGCAGTCAAGTAGTTGGTGGTCGAGTAAGACATATCATTCGATGGTTGGGTGTTGAATTATCGAAATGGAGTTTTACCCCCCTCTTTTATAGATTTCAACTTGAAATTCTTGCCTAATAGTCTTCTATCGCACCTTTTGTATGAGGCAACCCTGATTTAGCTATCCATTGATCGTGTTCATCTCTATATCCTTTCCAGTGTACCAGGAATTGAGTTCTCTATCCCTTCTTTTGATGTTTTCTAATTTCTTCCACTTCGTACTCTTCTTCTTCACTGATAATATCTGAAGGTGGTGCTGGTTCCATGTGTTGTCCTTTGTAATATGGTTCTCGACATTGTGTTAATAGGTCTTCATTGAACATGTTGTGTATCATCCATCTTTCTGGAAGTTTTAGTTGAAACGCTCCTTGTCCAATTACCTTTAGGATTTTAAAAGGTCCATATCTTTTCTGGTCCAACTTCTTTGAGGGTCTGTTTGAATGAATGTTTTTGGCTTCCAACCATATGTTTTCTCCTTCTTGTAGTCCTTGTAGGTTTCTTCTCTTTTTATCAAACTACTTCTTCATCATTTCTTGAGCTCCTTCCATAACTTTGGTTGCTTCTTCCCAACTTCTTTGTAAACTAATCAAGAATTCCTCTAACTTTGGAAATTCCGTTTGCACAGTAATGTCTCCTTTCTATGGATGTCATCCAAAATTAAGTTTGAATGGAGTTCGTCCTGTGGCTGCATGTTTCTTATCATTGTATTGGAATTCCGCTACCACTAACCATTCTATCCAGTTGTCCTGTTGATAGTTCACATAATTCCATAGGAATGTGCCGATTTCTTGATTGATTCACTCTGTTTGTCTATCTGTTTAAGGATGATATGCTGTCAATCACATTCTTCTGGTTCCCAATGCTTTTATGAGATCCTCCATAAATCTAGATGCGAATTGAGGTCCTCTATCGCTGAGAATGGCTCTTGGTACTCCATGTAATTTCCATATTTCATCCTGATAGATTTTTGCAATTTCTTCAGATGAGACATTCATTGTTGTTGCTTTAAGACGAATCATTTTTGTGAATCAATCCACAATGACCACGATGGCATCCTTTCTGTTTGACTTTGGTAATGGTTCAATAATGTCAATACTGATTTCTTTCCATGGTTCTTCTGGTGTCTTCAAAGGATATAATTCTCCTGCCTTCTTCATATGTTGTATCTTGTTCTGTTGGCACTTGAAACATCCTTGAACATATTTCTTGACATCCATTTTGATCCCTGGCCACCAGTAGTTCCATTTTATCAATTCCATCATCCTTTGTTATCCTGGGTATCCTATGTTCACTGTTTCATAGTTTCCTTGGAGTATTATTTCCCTGATTTTTTGGTTATTTGGTACATAGATTCTTCTATCCACATAAACTATCCTGTTTTCTTTGTATGATTGGCCATCTTCCTTCTCCAACTCTTTACACACTTCTTGTTCCTTTGTCTTGTTCTTCCTGATTTCTTCCAGTATAGTGGTTTTTTCTACCACTTGGTTCCTTAGTATCACCTTCACTTCGGCCGATATTTGTCTTCTAGTCCACATTTCATCTTTTAGCATTTGTACATCTTTATTGTCATTTGTGGTGTCAATGTGATCTTTTCTTGACAAGATATCTGCTTTTGTATTTGTTTTTCCTGGAATATGTCATAATACGAAATCGTAGTCTTGCAGTTTCAGATACTACCTTGCTTGTCTTCCATTGAGTTTATGTGGTTCTCAAAAGTACTTGAGATTTTCGTGATCCGTCCAGACTTCAAATGTTTCTGTGGCATCCAGTAGATATTGTCTCCATTTTGTGATGGATTCCACAATTACCAATAATTCTTTGTCGTAGATCTCGTAATTTCGTTCCGCTAGTTGCATTGTTCTTGACAAAAATGCAATAGGTTTCTATTTGCCGTCTTGTTCTTGTGAAAGAACTCCTTCAATGGCATGTCCTGACGCATCGGTCTCTACTCAGAATTTTCCTTCTCTCTTTGGAAGAGCGAGAACTGGTTGACTTGTTATTTTGTCCTTTAATTCATCAAAAGCTCTCTGTTGTTCTTCTTCCCATTTCCACTCTTTTTTTCCTTTGAGTTCATTGAGAGGTCTTGCCATATGACTGAAATTCTTTATGAACTATCTATAGAAATTAGCGAATCCCAGGAAGCTTTCTACTTCTTTTATCTTGGTGGGTGTTTTCCATTCCTTGACTGATTTGACTTTGTCAGTTTCCATCTGAACTTGACCTTTCCCAACAATGACTCCTAGTATCGGTATTTCCTCCATGTTAAAGTTGCATTTGGATTGTTTGAAACATAAATTGTGTCTTTTTGCAATTTTGAGGAATCGAATTGTTCTTTCTTCAAGTTCCTTCATGTCCTTTGCTGGTATTACAAAATCGTCCATATAGTTGGCCAATACTCCTTCATGGAGTAATTCTCAGAATATGCTGTTCATCATCCATTGAAACATCCCTGGAGAATTGCACAATCCAAAGTACATCACTTAAGGTTCAAATAATCCTTTGTTTGTCAGAAAGGCTGCCTTCCATTCATCCCCTTCTTTTATCCTGACATTGTTGTATCCCCAGATTAAATCCAACTTGTTGAAATATTTGGCTTCTTTCAACTTGTCAATAACTTCTCCTATTAATGGTAGTGGTGTCTTGTCCTTGATAGTGACTTGATTCAGTTTTCTATAGTCTTGAACTAATCGCAAAGATCCATCTTTCTTTGGAATATAAAAGCAAGGAGCTGCATATCTTGACTTTGATTCCTTGATTAATCCTGCCTTTAACTATTCATCCAACCATTGATTTAATGCCTCGTCTTCTTTTGTTGTCATTGCATAAGCTTTCACATTAAGTTCCTTGGGTGCGCCCTCTATCAAATTGATCTCATGATCCCATTCCCTTCTATCTAGTAGTTTCTCAAATTTCTTTTTGTTGAATAGGTGGGTGAAAGGACGAATGTAGTCTGGAAGATCTTCTGGATTTGTTGGATCTGGTTTCTTTCCTATTTCCTGTTGTTCTTTGTCCTTTTCCATTGCCTGTATTCTCCTATTTGATGTAAATGATATGTCCTGGTAGTTTATCTTGCATGTCCTTGGGCATCTTATGAATTTTATAGTTCCTTTGTTCCAGTCTACTTCTGGGTTGTGTTTTACCAACCAGTCATATCCTAAGAACATGTCTGTGCCATTTAGATCTATGACCGCTGCATCAATTCGTTCCTTGTGTCCATTGATTACTACTTCCAATGGTGTGAATATAGTGACTTCTCCATTCTTTGTTCCATCTGCATTGAAAACTTCGAAGGATCTATCCATTGGTTCCGTCTTGATTTTTTCTTCCTTGACCAATTGTTCATCAATTCCTGTATGAGTACATCCAGAGTCTACCAATGCCTGTAGCTGTAATTCTTTTCCATTCTTTGTCTTGATGTTGGTTTGCATGTTTAATTCCCTTTTCTTGTTATTCCTTCAGTTTGGAATGACATATTGATTTTGGGATTTATTATGTACAAAGGTTCATTGTATCGTGCCTACTCTGAATCTTCAACAAAACCCTCTTCTTTCTCATCTTCTGATTCTTCTGCTTGATTTCTTCTATTTTTCATTGGCTGTTTGGATTTACAATCCTTGGCTAGGTATCCTTGTTTGTTACAATTGTAACACTTTCTCGTCTCTCTTTCTTTCTTGGGCCTTCTGCATTCTTTGGCTAAATGTCCGTATAGATTGCAGTTGAAGCATCTTGGTTTTCCATTTTCATCAAAATTGTTTCTGGATTTTCCTATGTCCATAGGTGCTCCTCTTCCTCCAAATGTAGTCTCTGTGCTTGTTTTATAGTCATGTCGACTTTCCATAGATTCGTATCCTTGTCCTACTGCGGTGATTGCCACCTTCCATTCCTTGAGTGTATCTGGTGCTGCCATCGGTGGGTATCCCAATATGGTCTTGATAATATCTGCTCATATGTTCTTCTTTAATAAGAATATCGCATGTAGATCATTTGTTTCTGTCTTCATAGCTAACACTTCAAATTCAATCATAAAGTCCACAATATGTTTCCTGCCTTGTTTGAATGTTTCTATCTTCCATTCAGCATCTGCTGCTTTGCTCTTGTTGCTAAACGCTGTTTTGATTTCTTCGACAAACTCTTTCCAGCTCTGGGTGTCTTTAGTGTCTTCTAATTCGTTGATCTTTTTCTGTGTGTAAATTTCTGCTACGCCCCCTCTAAGTCAGGCTAGCACTGCTGTAATCCTTTCATCGGCTGCAACTACTCTGTTGCTCTTGAGGAATAAACGGATTTCCCTCCACCAGTCTTCAAATTTCATTCTGTCTCCATCAAACCATCCTGGGTCTAGGACCATAGTCTTTGTAGGTATGCTCTCATTGTATACTGCTGGTGCTGGTGCCGCCGACATTCTATCTGTCTCTGGTGTTACTGGTTCGGTGCTTCTGTTCGACACATTGTCTTTGGTGATCCTCAGTGATCCAAGTATTTCTTCCAACACTTCAATAGTGTCTACACTTTGTCCTGCCGTTTTGGCTGTTCTGTGTTTCTTCACTGCACCTCTCTTGCAAGGTGAGCCTAGTGACGCTTTACCAAATGTTATGATCTTAGGCTTGGCTCAGGTTGCAACTTAGGCAAAGACTTAAGGAAGAATAGGGATGAAGTTCAATTGGTAAAGTGTAAGGAATACAGAGTAGTATTTACGCTATATATACAAGTAGTTCATGAGGCAAGTATCTGGAGTACATGAGAAAAATGAGTCATAGAACATGAGGATGAAGCAAGGACAGTACACTTACTACATGAGGTGCTGACTAAGCTACATGCGGTGCAGCCGATCATGTCATCATTACCCTTCACCCATATCCATGCTGCATCCAGGAGGTGTCGATCGTAACACTGAATTTATGCCAAAAATAAAAGAACATAATACTTCCAAAGGTGACAAAGGTAAAAGCACTGTATTACAAATAAGCCACTCACTGGTTGTGATACTTGAACTTAGTGGTGTTTCAGAGGTTCAGTATAAGAAGATAATGATGAGTAGTATCAACA